>WBZP01000675.1_pt1 | contig 45212 bp, 53 predicted proteins | sample 5204301 | NCBI WGS metagenome assembly WBZP01 (sample SAMN12412401, study PRJNA552823) | activated sludge metagenome | isolation source: activated sludge from nitrification reactor of wastewater treatment plant... | place: USA: Pennsylvania | collected 2017
CATCGCCATGGACGACGGCCAGCCGTTCTCCATCCGCGAGGGTGGCCGCACCGTCGGCTCCGGCCGGGTCACCAAGGTTCTCAAGTAGCCTGACCGGCCAGCCAAGCGCAGGGCCCGCCCGTCCCCCCTGGGGACGGGCGGGCCCTGCGCGCGTTTGTCCCCACCCCTCCTTGCAAAGACACACCTTTAGAACGCTTCTAAAGGTGTGTCTTTGCAAGGAGGGGGTGAGTTATCCACAGGTCAGCTCGTAGGTCACCTCGCCCTGCTCGGCTCCCTCGATCGCCTGCCCCCAGGACCGGGCCTCAGTGCCCGTATGCCGCATCCCGAGCCGCTCCATCACCGCCCGAGACCCCAGGTTGACCGCCATCGTCTCGGCCCAGATGCGTTCCAGGCCCTGCTCCTCTGACCCATATCGGACCAGCTCGCGGGCTCCCTCCACGGCCAGGCCCCGACGCCACCACGCCCGCCGGAGGCGATAGCCGAGCTCGGCCTCGGTGACCGGTCCCACGTCCGGGAAGGCGGGGTAGAGGTCCCACCACCCGACGAACTCCTCGCCGAGGAAGCCGACCCAGAAACCGAGCCCCACGCTGTCCGGAGTCCGGTCTCGGCAGAGCGGCCCCCAGAACTCGGTCGCCTCCGCGCCGGTGCGGGCTCCGCCGAGGATGTAGCGCAGCACCTCGGGGTCGGAGTCGAGCTCGACGAGCAGCGGGAGGTGTTCCTCGCTCATCGGGTCGAGGCGCAGCCGTCGAGTGTGCAGGGTCGGGCGTCCGCGCATCAGCCGAGCGGTCATATGTGCAGTCTGGTCCACGGCGGCCCTGACCGCTCAGGACCCCCTCATCAGGGCCTCCTGCTCCGGACCCCCTGATCAGGGCGCGTCGGCGTCAGGGACCGGCCCGGGGTTGCACAGCGCGGCCACGGTCCGCGCGTAGGTCATCGCGGGTCGCCACGGCTCGAGATGCCACACCCGTTTCGATATGGCGAACTGGGCGTGGCAGAGGAACTGCTCCCACATGCCGGGCTGATCGGCTCGGGGGTCGGCTGCGACGATCGCGGCCCAGGCCGCCCGGGCGGACTCGGCATCTGCGCTGCGCCGCGGCGGGGGACCGGGGTCCACCTCCAGCGACCTTCGCCCGCCGAGGGTGATCCACCGGATGGCTCGGATCTCCACCCTGGCTGGCGGGGCTGCCGACGTGGCGTGGCGTGGCGATGTCGTTGGGGTCGAAGTGGTCGGCGTGGTAGGTGAAGCGGACGCACCTGTGGCTGCTGTGGGCCCGGTCGGTTCGGGGGAGCCGGCGCAGCTAGCCAGCATCGCGGCGATGGCAGTCATCGTCGCGGCCGCGACTGGGGTCGCCGTACGAAGCGCAGCGCTGCGTATGCCGCCCACGCCCGGGCTGCGGCCGGTGGTGTCGAGGTCGGTCACGCTCATGGGCCGCCACACGGTCCCCATTGTCGCAACAGGAGCGGATCGCGCCGTGAGGACCGCACCGGGCGGCGTATGCGCTGCACCGGATCTCGGAGCAGCGCCGGTGCCGGGCGCTCCCCGTTGTGCGCGCACCCGGAGCGGAGGTCCTTTTGGACACCTATGCGCTGCACCGCATCTCGGAGCAGCCCTGGCCCCGGGCGCTCCCAGTTGTGCGCACACCCGGAGCGGAGGTCCTGTTGGACACCTATGCGCTGCACCGCATCTCGAGGCACCGCATGACCCGCGCCGGAGGCTGGAAACCGGTGAGCGGCGGGGAAGCAGCTGCACTACACACAGCCAGCGCCGCGGAGCCGGCGCCCTGGGGCGGTGGCGGGCGTTGGTCGAGTTACCGCACGATATACCGGACATTTCTCTCACCAATGCATTCGGGCCGAGGGTCAGGCCCCGCGTTGGCCCCGCCCAACGGACCCTGGCGCAGACGTCGCTGCGTCGAGGCCTGGGGCAGGGAGCCATTGCGTCGAAATGTGGGACAGGGAGCAATTGCGTCGAGGTGTGTGGGGCAGGGAGCCATTGCGTCGAGGTGTGGGGCAGCGGGGTGCTGCGTCGAAATGTGGAGCACGGCATAGGGGCCCGAGACTGCCCTCGACTCGCTCGTCGCGCTCGCGGGGCCGCCCCGGGTGGGCTGCGCTGGATGTGGGACCGCTCGGGTGGAACTGCGCTTGGCGTGGGGCTGGGCTGGGCTGGGTGCGGGGCTGAGCTGGGTGTGGGGCTGGGCTGGGTGCGGGGCTGGAGGTGCGGGACGGGAGGTCAGCCTGAGCGCCGCGGTTGGCCGGTCGCGTCGAATTCGGCGACATCATCGCCGCCCAGCCACGCGCCGAAGGATCGCCGTGTGTCGACCGCCTGAGCGCACGCCCGTCCCGCAGCCTGGGCCGGCACCGCGTCAGCCCCGCGACTCCGCCAAGGTAGAGGCCATGCCCGTCCGCGACCGCGTGCTCGCCCTCCTCGTGGTGCTCGTCTGGGGGCTGAACTTCGTCGTCATCGACTGGGGGCTCACCGGGGTCCCGCCCCTGCTCTTCGTCGCGATGCGCTTCCTCCTGGTCGTCTTCCCGGCGATTCTCTTCGTCAAGCGGCCGACCGGCCGGTGGCAGGACGTCGCTCTCGTCGGGCTCTTCCTCTCGGTCGGACAGTTCGGTCTGCTCTACTCGAGCATGGCCGCCGGTATGCCGCCCGGCCTGGCCTCCTTGGTCCTGCAGGTCCAGGCGGCCTTCACGATCACCCTCGGGGCACGGATCCTCCACGAACGCCCCCGCGGCACTCAGGTCGCCGGCGTCGTCCTCGGGCTCGCCGGTCTGGTCGTCGTCGGCCTCGGCCGGGGCGGCGCCATACCGCTGGGCGCCTTCCTGCTGTGCGTGGGCGCGGCCGCGTCCTGGGCCGCGGGCAATATCGCCTCGCGCAGGCTCGCCGGCGCCTCCGGCCTCTCGCTCACCGTGTGGTCCGGCCTCATCGTGCCCATCCCGCTGGCGCTGCTCGCCTGCCTGGTCAACGGCCCGGCCGCCGTCGGCTCCGCCCTGACGCATCTCAGCCTGGTCAACTGGGCCTCGACGGCCTACACCGCGGCCTTCGCGTCCCTGTTCGGGTACGGGGTCTGGAACACCCTCCTGGGCCGCCACAAGGTGGCCGATGTGGCGCCATACACCCTGCTCGTCCCGGTGGTCGGGATCGCGGCCGCAGCGACGCTGCGCGGCGAGCGGCCGACCGCCTGGGCCCTCGCCGGAGGGGCGCTCCTTGTGGCCGGGGTCGCCGTCGCCACCCTGCGCCGACCATCAGGCGCGACCGCGGGGTGACGCCCGGCCGACGATTTGGCCCCGTGACTGACGCTCTGGCACACTATGGAGGTTGCTTGACGCGCGACACGGGCCGATGCCTGCGTCGCCGCCCCCGCTGGACAAGCCCGGACGACGTACGGTCGACCAGGCGAGGCCGCAGGGAAGCGCAAGCGCCCGGTCCAACCGGCTGCGATCTCCTTGGCTGCGTAGGAGGACGGATTTCCGTCTGCCGCGCGGTCCGCGGGAAGGGCGACACGCCCGACCTCGGGGGTCGGAGGTGATGGATCGGTATCAGAGGTATGACGGCGAGAGAGAGACGTAGCGCAGATGGCGGGACAGAAGATCCGCATCCGGCTGAAGTCGTATGACCACGAGGTCATCGACAGCTCGGCGCGCAAGATCGTGGACACCGTGACCCGGGCGGGTGCGACGGTCGTCGGCCCCGTGCCGCTGCCGACCGAGAAGAACGTCTTTGTGGTCATCCGGTCGCCCCACAAGTACAAGGACAGCCGCGAGCAGTTCGAGATGCGCACGCACAAGCGCCTTATCGACATCATCGACCCCACGCCCAAGGCCGTGGACTCGCTGATGCGTCTCGACCTGCCGGCAGACGTCAACATCGAGATCAAGCTCTGAGGCTCACGATGTCCACCAACCAGCAGAAGAACGTCAAGGGCGTGCTCGGCGAGAAGCTCGGCATGACCCAGGTGTGGGATGCCGACAACCGGCTCATCCCCGTCACCGTGATCAAGGCCGGCCCGTGCGTGGTCACCCAGGTGCGCGGCGCGAGCGACGGCTACGAGGCCGTGCAGATCGCGTATGGCGCCATCGACCCGCGCAAGGTCAACAAGCCGATGACCGGGCACTTCGAGAAGGCCGGGGTCACCCCGCGGCGCCACCTCGTCGAGCTGCGGACCGCCGACGCGGCGCAGTACGAGGTCGGCCAGGAGCTCACCGTCGAGATCTTCGAGGCCGGCCAGAAGGTCGACGTCTCGGGGACCTCGAAGGGCAAGGGCTTCGCCGGTGTCATGAAGCGTCACGGCTTCCACGGCGTCTCGTCCTCGCACGGCCAGAAGCGCAACCACCGCAAGCCGGGCTCGATCGGTGGGTGCTCCACCCCGGGTCGGGTCTTCAAGGGCATGCGGATGGCCGGCCGGATGGGTGGCGTCCGCCACACCGCCCAGAACCTGATGATCCACGCCGTCGACGTCGAGAAGGGTCTGCTGCTCGTCAAGGGCGCCGTCCCCGGCGCGCGCGGCGGCCTCGTCCTCGTCCGTAACGCCGCGAAGGGGGCCTGACGTCATGACGACCGTCGACCTCATCAGCCCGAAGGGCACCAAGGAAGGCACCGTCGAGCTCCCCGCGGAGATCTTCGACGTCCAGACCAATGTCCCGCTCATCCACCAGGTCGTCGTCGCGCAGCTCGCGGCGGCTCGCCAGGGCACGCACAAGGCCAAGAGCCGTGGTGAGGTCCGTGGTGGTGGCCGCAAGCCGTACAAGCAGAAGGGCACCGGCCGCGCCCGCCAGGGCTCGACCCGCGCGCCGCAGTTCGCCGGCGGCGGCGTCGTCCACGGCCCGGTCCCGCGTGACTACAGCCAGCGCACCCCGAAGAAGATGAAGGCCGCCGCGCTGCGTGGCGCCCTCTCCGACCGGGCCCGCTTCGGCCGCGTCCACGTGCTCTCCGGCATCGTCAGCGGCGACGCCCCGTCGACCAAGGCCGCCGCGAGCCTGCTCGCCGGTCTCAGCCAGCGGCCGAACCTGCTCATCGTGGCCCAGCGCGACGACGAGCTGACGCTCAAGAGCGTCCGCAACCTCGGCAATGTCCACCTCCTGGCCGTCGACCAGCTCAACACGTATGACGTGCTGTGCTCCGACGAGGTCGTCTTCACCCAGGGTGCGCTCGAGGCCTTCCTCGAGTCCGCGCTGGCGAAGGCCCCCAAGGCCGACAAGGCCGCTCTGGTGCAGGACGCTCCGGCGCAGGACGCTCCGGCCAAGGCGGCGAAGGCCGACAAGCCCGCCAAGGCCGACAAGCCCGCCGACGCGGCGGCCGAGGCCCCCGCGGACGCGCCGCTGACCCTGCTCGACGCCTCCGACACCTCCGACGCCCCGGCCCTGCCCGCGGGCGCCGTGGCGCCGCTAGCCGACGGCTCGGCCCCCGAGGGCTACGCCATCAAGGGCAACGCCGACTCCGGCCTGTACCACGCCCCCGGTGGCCGGTGGTATGACGCCACCGTGGCCGAGTTCTGGTTCGCGGACGAGGCGGCAGCCCAGGCAGCCGGCTTCACCAAGGCCGGTAGCCGGGCCAAGAAGACGACCGAAGAGGACAAGTGATGGAGAAGAACCCCCGCGACATCCTCATCGCCCCCGTGGTGTCGGAGAAGTCCTACGGGCTGCTCGACCAGGGCAAGTACACGTTCGTCGTGGACCCCCGGGCGAACAAGACCGAGATCAAGATTGCCGTCGAGAAGGTCTTCGGCGTCAAGGTCGACTCGGTCCACACCCTGAACCGCCAGGGCAAGGTGCGCCGGACCAAGTTCGGTCTCGGTCGTCGCAAGGACACCAAGCGCGCGATCGTCACCTTGAAGTCGGGCTCCATCGACATCTTCGGCCAGGTCGGCTGAGGGCAGAGAAGCTGAGGAACGACATACGCCATGGGTATCCGTAAGTACAAGCCGACCACGCCCGGTCGCCGCGGCAGCTCTGTCGCCGACTTTGTCGAGGTGACTCGCTCCACCCCGGAGAAGTCGCTCGTCAGGCCGCTGAGCAAGACCGGCGGGCGCAACAACGCGGGTCGCATCACGACCCGGCACATCGGCGGTGGGCACAAGAAGGCTTACCGGGTCATCGACTTCCGTCGCCACGACAAGGACGGTGTGCCGGCCAAGGTCGCGCACATCGAGTACGACCCGAACCGCACCGCACGCATCGCGCTGCTGCACTACGCCGACGGCGAGAAGCGGTACATCCTCGCGCCGAACAAGCTCAAGCAGGGTGACCTCATCGAGAACGGGCCGAGCGCGGACATCAAGCCGGGCAACGCCCTGCCGCTGCGCAATATCCCCGTCGGTACGGTCATCCACGCCATCGAGCTCAAGCCCGGTGGCGGCGCGAAGATCGCCCGCTCCGCCGGTGCGCGCGTCCAGCTCGTCGCCAAGGACGGTCCGTTCGCCCAGCTGCGTATGCCGTCCGGCGAGATCCGCAATGTCGACGTCCGCTGCCGCGCGACGGTCGGCGAGGTCGGCAACGCCGAGCAGAGCAATATCAACTGGGGCAAGGCCGGCCGGATGCGGTGGAAGGGCAAGCGCCCGACCGTCCGTGGTGTCGCCATGAACCCGATCGACCACCCGCACGGTGGTGGTGAGGGCAAGACCTCCGGTGGACGCCACCCGGTCACCCCGTGGGGGCAGCCGGAGGGCCGCACCCGCCACCCGCACAAGGAGAGCGACAAGCTCATCGTGCGCCGCCGTCGTACTGGCAAGAAGCGCTGACAGGAGCGATAGAGGATGCCTCGTAGCCTCAAGAAGGGCCCCTTCATCGACGACCACCTTCAGAAGAAGGTGGACGCCCAGAACGATGCGGGTAGCAAGAACGTCATCAAGACCTGGTCTCGTCGGTCGGTCATCAGCCCCGACATGCTCGGTCACACCTTCGCCGTGCACGACGGCCGCAAGCACGTCCCGGTCTTCGTGACCGAGTCGATGGTCGGCCACAAGCTCGGCGAGTTCGCCCCGACCCGTACCTTCCGTGGTCACGTGAAGGACGACAAGAAGGGACGTCGTCGCTGATGGCCACCCAGGACCTCGACGTGCTGACCGCCAAGGCGGTCGCCCGGCACGTCCGTGTCACCCCGCAGAAGGCCCGCCGGGTCATCGACCTCATCCGTGGCAAGAAGGCCACCGACGCGGTCGCCGTGCTGACCTTCGCCCAGCAGTCCGCCTCGGAGCCGGTGCGCAAGGTGCTCGAGAGCGCCATTGCCAACGCCCGGGTCAAGGCCGACCTCGCCTCGGAGCCCTTCGACGAGCGCTCGCTCGTCGTCGCCGAGGCGTATGTCGACGAGGGCCCGACGATGAAGCGCTTCCAGCCGCGGGCCCAGGGCCGCGCATACCGCATCAACAAGCGGACCAGCCACATCACCGTGGCCGTGGCCGCACAGCAGAGCAGCGTCAAGGGAGGCACCCGCTGATGGGGCAGAAAGTCAACCCGCACGGGTTCCGCCTCGGCATCACCACCGAGCACAAGAGCCGGTGGTTCGCCGACAGCACCAAGTCCGGCCAGCGGTACCGCGACTATGTCAAGGAGGACGTCGAGATCCGCAAGATGATGTCCTCCGGCATGGAGCGGGCCGGCATCTCGCGGGTGGAGATCGAGCGCACGCGGGACCGCGTCCGTGTCGACATCCACACCGCCCGTCCGGGCATCGTCATCGGTCGCCGTGGCGCCGAGGCCGACCGGCTCCGCGGTGAGCTGGAGAAGCTCACCGCCAAGCAGGTCCAGCTGAACATCCTCGAGGTCAAGAACCCCGAGACCGACGCCCAGCTCGTCGCCCAGGGCATCGCCGAGCAGCTCTCGGCCCGCGTGTCCTTCCGGCGCGCCATGCGCAAGGGGATGCAGACCGCCCTGCGCGCCGGCGCCAAGGGCATCCGGGTCCAGTGCTCGGGTCGGCTCCAGGGCGCGGAGATGTCCCGCTCGGAGTTCTACCGCGAGGGCCGCGTCCCGCTGCACACGCTGCGCGCGAACATCGACTACGGCTTCTACGAGGCCCGGACGACGTTCGGCCGCATCGGCGTCAAGGTGTGGATCTACAAGGGTGACCTCACCGCGCGCGAGCTAGCTGCCCAGCAGGCCGCCGCGCCGCGCCCGAGCCGCCCGCGTCGCGACGGGGACCGCCCGACGCGCGCTCGCCGTCCCGACCGCCTCGAGGCGTCCTCGGACGCCCCGACCGACTCGGCCGCTGGCGCTCCTGTGCCGGCTGCCGCGACCGAAGAGGCCTGAGATGTTGATTCCTCGGCGCATCAAGCACCGCAAGCAGCACCACCCCGGCCGCTCCGGTGCCTCCAAGGGTGGCAACACCATCGCCTTCGGCGACTTCGGCATCCAGGCCCTGGAGCCGGCCTATGTGACGAACCGGCAGATCGAGTCCGCCCGTATCGCCATGACCCGCTACATCAAGCGTGGCGGCAAGGTGTGGATCAATATCTACCCGGACCGTCCGCTGACCAAGAAGCCGGCCGAGACCCGGATGGGGTCCGGCAAGGGCTCGCCCGAGTGGTGGGTGGCCAATGTCAAGCCCGGCCGGGTCATGTTCGAGCTGGCCGGCGTGTCGGAGCCGGTGGCCCGCGAGGCCATGCGGCTGGCCATGCACAAGCTCCCGATGAAGTGCCGCTTCGTGCGGCGCGAAGGTGGTGACATCTGATGGCAGTCGGTTCGCAGGACCTCGCCCCCGAGCAGCTGCGTGGTCTCGACGACGCCCGTCTTGTCGACGAGCTGCGCAAGGCCAAGGAGGAGCTGTTCAACCTCCGTTTCCAGTCGGCCACCGGCCAGCTGGAGAGCCACGGTCGGCTTCGTGCGGTCAAGAAGGACATCGCCCGGATCTACACGATCATGCGCGAGCGCGAGCTCGGCATCGGCTCGGCTCCTGAGCCCGAGCCGGTCGTGACCTCCGGCAAGAAGGCGAAGGCCAAGTCATGAGCGAGAGCAGTATGGAGAACAGCGTGAACGAGGCCGAGTCGCTGGATCGCAACGACCGCAAGACCCGTCAGGGCTATGTCGTCAGCGACAAGATGGACAAGACCGTTGTCGTCGAGGTGCAGGACCGCGTCAAGCACCCGCTCTACGGCAAGGTCATGCGCCGCACCAGCAAGGTCAAGGCACACGACGAGCAGAACTCGTGCGGCGTCGGCGACCGCGTCCTGATCATGGAGACCCGCCCGCTGTCGGCGACGAAGCGGTGGCGCGTCGTGGAGATTCTGGAGAAGGCGAAGTGATCCAGCAGGAGACTCGGCTGCGCGTCGCCGACAACACCGGTGCCAAGGAGCTCTTGTGCATCCGGGTTCTCGGCGGCTCGGGCCGGCGGTATGCCGGCATCGGCGACATCATCGTCGCCTCCGTCAAGGACGCCATCCCCGGCGGCAATGTCAAGAAGGGCGATGTCGTCAAGGCCGTCGTCGTGCGCACCGTCAAGGAGCGCCGTCGGCCGGACGGGTCCTACATCAAGTTCGACGAGAACGCCGCGGTGATCCTCAAGAACGACGGTGACCCCCGGGGCACCCGCATCTTCGGTCCGGTCGGGCGCGAGCTGCGTGAGAAGAAGTTCATGAAGATCATCTCGCTGGCGCCGGAGGTGCTCTGAGCCATGGCGAAGATGAAGATCAAGAAGGGTGACCTCGTCCAGGTCATCAGCGGCCGTGCCCAGAAGCACGGCGGCGACCGGGGCAAGCAGGGCAAGGTCATCGCCGTGTACCCGCAGACCCAGCGGGTCCTCGTCGAGGGGATCAACCGGGTCACCAAGCACGTCAAGGCCGGCACGACGACCCGCGGGTCGCGCACCGGTGGCCTCATCCACGCCGAGGCCCCGCTGCACATCAGCAATGTCGCCGTCGTCGACCCCGACACCAAGAAGCCGACCCGGGTCAAGACCCGCGTCGAGACCGTCGAGCGCGACGGTCGTTCCCGGGTGGTTCGCACCCGGGTCGCCGTCCGCTCGGGCAAGGACCTGTGATGACGACCACCGCCACGTCCCCGCGTCTGAAGGCGCGCTACGCCGAGCAGATCAAGCCGGCCATGCAGGAGCAGTTCGGCTACGGCAACATCATGCAGGTGCCGGGCCTGACCAAGGTCGTCGTCAACATGGGTGTCGGCGAGGCCGCTCGGGACAGCAAGCTCATCGAGGGAGCCTTGCGCGACCTCACCGCGATCACGGGGCAGAAGCCCGTGGTCACCCGGGCGCGCAAGTCCATCGCTCAGTTCAAGCTCCGCGAGGGTATGCCGATCGGCGCTCACGTGACCTTGCGCGGCGACCGGATGTGGGAGTTCCTCGACCGGCTCGTCTCCGTGGCGCTGCCGCGGATCCGCGACTTCCGGGGTCTGTCGGGCAAGCAGTTCGACGGCCGCGGCAACTACACCTTCGGTCTCAACGAGCAGTCGATGTTCTACGAGATCGACCAGGACAAGACCGACCGGGTCCGCGGTATGGACATCACGGTGGTCACGACCGCCACCAACGACGACGAGGGTCGCGCGCTGCTCAAGGCGCTCGGCTTCCCGTTCAAGGAGAACTGAGATGGCCAAGACCGCCCTGATCAACAAGGCGAACAAGAAGCCGAAGTTCGCGGTGCGGGCCTACACCCGTTGCCAGCGCTGCGGCCGTCCGCACTCGGTCTACAAGAAGTTCGGGCTGTGCCGGGTGTGCCTTCGCGAGATGGCCCACCGCGGCGAGCTGCCCGGCGTGACCAAGAGCTCCTGGTAAACCACCTCCCCCCCAACGAACTACACCGAAGGTCGGCCCGGCATACCTGCCGGCAAAGAAACCGCGGTGAGGAAGGGCACCAGCCCACATGACCATGACAGACCCGATTGCGGACATGCTGACCCGCATCAGGAACGCCAACTCGGCGCACCACGATGACGTCGCCATGCCGTACTCGAAGCTCAAGCAGCACATCGCCGAGATCCTCCAGAAGGAGGGGTACATCGGCAGCTGGTCCGTCGAGGACGCCGAGGTCGGCAAGACCTTGACGATCAACCTCAAGTACGGGCCGAACCGGGAGCGGTCGATCGCTGGCCTGCGTCGGGTGTCCAAGCCCGGTCTGCGGGTCTACGCCAAGTCAACCGCGCTGCCGCGCGTGCTCGGCGGGCTCGGCATCGCCATCCTCTCGACGTCGTCCGGCCTGCTGACCGACAAGCAGGCCCAGAGCAAGGGCGTGGGTGGGGAAGTCCTCGCCTACGTCTGGTGAGGGGGAAGTAGCCATGTCACGCATCGGACGACTTCCAGTCACCATCCCCAGCGGCGTCGACGTCGCCATCGACGGCCAGACGGTCACCGTCAAGGGCCCCAAGGGCCAGCTGTCGCACGTCGTTCCCGAGCCGATCGTCGTCGAGCGCGCTGAGGACGGCGCTCTCGTCGTCGGCCGCCCCAACGACGAGCGCTCCGCTCGGTCGCTGCACGGGCTGACTCGGACCCTCATCAACAACATGGTCGTCGGGGTCACCCAGGGCTATGAGAAGAAGATGGAGATCTACGGCACCGGGTACCGCGTGCTGGCCAAGGGCTCGGACCTCGAGTTCTCCCTCGGCTACAGCCACTCGATCACCGTGGCCGCGCCGCAGGGCATCTCCTTCACCACCGACGGCCCGGTCCGCTTCGCGGTCCTCGGCATCGACAAGCAGCAGGTCGGCGAGGTCGCTGCCAATATCCGCAAGCTGCGCAAGCCCGACCCGTACAAGGGCAAGGGTGTTCGCTACGCCGGCGAGGTCATCCGGCGCAAGGTCGGAAAGGCTGGGAAGTAAGCCATGGCACTGACCGTCAAGCGCGGCAAGAGCAAGACCGCCGCCCGAGTCCGTCGTCAGGTGCGGGCGCGCAAGAAGCTCGTCGGGTCCGCCGAGCGGCCCCGCCTGGTCGTCTTCCGCTCCTCGCGGCACGTCTTCGTCCAGGTCGTCGACGACGCGGCGGGCACCACGCTCGCCTCGGCCTCGACGATGGAGGCGGACCTGCGGGCCCTGGACGGCGACAAGACCGCCAAGGCCAAGCGGGTCGGCGAGCTCGTCGCCGAGCGGGCCAAGGCAGCCGGGATCGACGCCGTCGTCTTCGACCGCGGTGGCAACAAGTACCACGGACGGGTCGCGGCGATCGCCGATGGCGCCCGTGAGGGAGGCCTCGCACTGTGAACCAGAACGGAACGTCTGAGATGAGGAAGATCTGATGCCCGGACCCCAGCGTCGAGGCACCGGAGCCCCGGGTGCCGACCGCTCCTCCGAGCGTGGCGAGCGCCGCGACCGGCGTGACCGCGACGGCCGCGGCCGCGAGCCGCGCGAGCAGGAGAAGAGCCAGTACGTCGAGCGGGTCGTGACGATCAACCGCGTCGCCAAGGTCGTCAAGGGTGGCCGTCGGTTCAGCTTCACCGCCCTGGTCGTCGTCGGCGACGGCGACGGCACGGTGGGCGTCGGCTACGGGAAGGCCAAGGAGGTGCCCGCGGCGATCGCCAAGGGCGTCGAGGAGGCCAAGAAGGCCTTCTTCCGCGTCCCGCGGATCCAGGGCACCATCCCGCACCCCGTCCAGGGTGAGGCCGCTGCCGGTGTCGTCCTGCTGCGTCCCGCCGCCCCCGGTACCGGTGTCATCGCCGGTGGCCCGGTGCGCGCCGTGCTCGAGTGCGCCGGCATCCGCGACGTCTTGAGCAAGTCGCTCGGGTCGGCCAATGCGATCAATATCGTCCACGCGACCGTTGACGCGCTGCACCGCCTGGAGAACCCCGAGGCCGTCGCGGCTCGTCGCGGTCTGCCGCTGGAGGATGTCGCCCCGGCGGCCATGCTTCGTGCGCGCGCCGCCGAGGCCAAGGCGTCCTCGGGTGCTGACAAGGTCGGTGCGTGATGCCGCGGCTCAAGGTCACCCAGACCCGAGGCGTGGTGGGCACCAAGGCGATGCATCGTGAGACGCTGCGCAGCCTGGGCCTGAAGCGCATCGGCGACACCGTCGTCAAGGAGGACCGCCCCGAGATCCGTGGGATGGTCCGGACGGTCGCCCACATGGTGACCGTCGAGGAGGTTGACTGATCATGGCTGACACGGCCAAGACCGAGGGCACCGCGCTCAAGGTCCACCACCTGCGTCCGGCCCCCGGCGCCAAGACCCCCAAGACCCGGGTGGGTCGCGGTGAGGGCTCCAAGGGCAAGACCGCCGGTCGTGGCACCAAGGGCACCAAGGCCCGCTACCAGGTGCCCGAGTCTTTCGAGGGCGGCCAGATGCCGCTGCACATGAGGATGCCGAAGCTGCGCGGGTTCAAGAACCCGTTCCGCGTCGAGTACCAGGTGGTCAACCTCGACCGCCTGGCCGCGCTCTACCCCGAGGGTGGTGAGGTCACCGTCGCGGACCTCGTCGCCAAGGGTGCCGTTCGGGACAGCTGCCTCGTCAAGGTGCTCGGCACCGGCGACCTCGCGGTCGCCCTGCACGTCACCGCCGACAAGGTCTCCGCGGCGGCCAAAGAGAAGATCGAGGCTGCCGGGGGGAGCGTCACGCTCGTCGACTGACGTGGCTGACCTTCGCGCATCGAGGGCTCGGCGGCATACCGGCAGGTATGCCGACCACCCGCAGAGCTGACGTGACGCCCCGGGATCCAGGTGTCCACCTGGTCCCGGGGTGTTATCGTCCCGATAGGCGCCGGGCAATGGCGGCAGCCGTTGCCATGACCAGATCCCGCGGGCAGACCGTGGGCCGAGGAGGAACTCGTGCTAGGGGCATTCGCCCGGGCGTTCCGGACGCCTGACCTTCGCAAGAAGCTGTTGTTCACCCTGGGCATCATCGCGGTGTTCCGAGTGGGCTCGGCCATCCCGACGCCTGGCGTGAGCTACACCAATATCCGCCAGTGTCTCGAGGGCAACACCTCGGGCGGGGGCCTCATCGGTCTGGCGAACATGTTCAGCGGCGGCGCCCTGCTCCAGCTGTCGATCTTCGCGCTGGGCATCATGCCGTATATCACCGCGAGCATCATCATCCAGCTGCTCACCGTCGTCATCCCCCGCTTCGAGGCCCTCAAGCAGGAGGGGCAGAGCGGGACGACCAAGCTGACGCAGTACACCCGGTATCTCACCATCGGCCTGGCGATCCTCCAGTCGGCGACCCTGATCACCTACGCGCGCAATCCCTCGCAGCTGTTCGGGCCGAACTGCACGACGATCATGCCCGACCAGTCCCTGACCACCGTCCTCATCATGGTGCTGACCATGACCGCCGGCACCGGCATGATCATGTGGCTGGGCGAGCTCATCACCGAGCGCGGCATTGGCAACGGGATGTCGATCCTCATCTTCACCTCGATCGCCGCGCGCTTCCCGGCGTCGCTGTGGAATATCAAGGAGTCCCAGGACAGCTGGACCACCTTCTTCTTCATCATCGCGATGGGGGTGCTCACGGTGGCCCTGGTCATCTTCGTCGAGCAGTCCCAGCGCCGGATCCCGGTCCAGTACGCCAAGCGGATGGTCGGCCGACGGATGTATGGCGGGACGTCGACCTATATCCCGATCAAGGTCAACATGGCCGGGGTCATCCCGGTGATCTTCGCGTCGTCGCTGCTGGCCCTTCCGGGCCTGGTGGCGCAGTTCAACACCCATGCCGACGGCAACAACCCGGCCTGGGTCAACTGGGTCAACGACAACCTGGTCCGCGGCGACCACCCGATCTACATGGCGCTCTACCTCGCGCTGATCATTTTCTTCACCTTCTTCTACGTGTCGATCACGTTCAACCCGCAAGAGGTCGCCGACAACATGAAGAAGTACGGCGGCTTCATCCCGGGCATCCGGGCCGGCCGCCCGACGGCCGACTACCTGTCGTACGTCCTCAACCGGATCACGGTCCCGGGCGCGATCTACCTCGGTGTGATCTCGCTCATTCCGCTCATCGCGTTCGTCCTTGTCGGCGCCAACCAGGACTTCCCCTTCGGTGGCACGTCTATCCTGATCATTGTCGGTGTCGGTCTCGAGACCGTGAAGCAGATCCAGGCACAGCTCCAGCAACGCAACTACGAAGGGTTCTTGCGCTGATGCGACTGCTCATCCTGGGCCCCCCCGGGGCCGGGAAAGGGACGCAGGCGAGCCGAGTCGCCGAGCGTTACGGGATCCCTGCGATCTCGACCGGGGCGATCTTCCGCAGCAATATCAAGAACCAGACCGACCTGGGCAGGCAGGTCGAGGCCATCCTCGCCGCCGGTGACTATGTCCCGGACGAGATGACCAATGCGATCGTTGCGGACCGGCTGCACTGGGCGGACGCCCAGCCGGGCTTCCTTCTCGACGGCTACCCCCGGACGATGGGTCAGGTCGAGGCCCTCGACGAGTTCCTCAGTGTGGACGGGCTCGCCCTCGACGCGGTCCTGGAGCTCACCGTCCAGACCGAGCCGGTCGTGGCGCGCCTGCTCAAACGGGCCGAGATCGAGGGCCGCGCCGACGACACCGAGGACGTCATACGCAACCGGTTCGCGGTCTACCACAAGCAGACCGCACCCTTGGCAGCGAAGTACCGCGACCGGGGGATCCTCGTCCAGGTCGACGGCATGGGCGAGGTCGACGAGGTGACCGACCGCATCGTGGCGGCCCTCGACGCCGCCACCGGCCGCTGAGGTGCTCGGACGGCGGCGTCCCGCGCGCAAGAGCCGCGAGGAGATCCTCCTCATGCGCGCGGCGGGCCTGGTCGTGGCCCGTGCCCTCGACCTCGTGGTCGCCTCAGCCCGCCCCGGTATGACGACCGGTGCCCTCGACGCCCTCGCCGAGGAGCTGATCCGCTCCGAGGACGCCCGGCCGTCCTTCCCCGAGGTGCCCGGGTACCGGCATACCCTGTGCACCTCGGTCAACGACGAGGTGGTCCACGGGATCCCCGGCGCCCGGGTGTTGGTCGAGGGCGACCTGCTCTCGGTGGACTGCGGCGCGATCTACCAGGGCTGGCACGGCGACGCGGCAGTCTCGGTCATCGTCGGCGGCGCCGGCGCGGGCCGACCCGAGGACCTCGGGCTCATCGCGGCGACGGAGGACTCACTGTGGGCCGGGGCCGCGGCGCTCGCGGTGGGGGCGCCACTGCACGACGTCGGTGCCGCGGTCGAGGACTCGATCCACGCGTCGGGGGAGCGGGCCGGCCGGGTCTACGGGATCGTCGAGGACTATGTCGGCCACGCGATCGGCCGCGAGATGCATCTGGACCCGCAGATCCCGAACTACCGGGTGCACGGGTCGAGCCCGACCGTCCGGGACACTTTCACGGGGGCCATCGAGCCGATGGTCACCCTGGGGACCGACCAGACCCGGGTGCTCGCCGATGGGTGGACGGTGGTCACCGTCGACGGCACTCGGGCCGCGCACTGGGAGCACACCGTGCTGGTCCGCGAGGAGGGCCTCTGGGTGCTCACCGCCCACGACGGCGGCCAGGCCCGGCTGCAGGCACTAGGCGCCCGCTTCGCTCCGCTGACCTGACGCAACCGTCGCCCACCGTCGAGCTCAGCAAGAGGCCCGGATCCCGCCTCATCTGCCCGGATGGGCTGGGCCACTGGCGATGGTGTGACCGGGATGGATGTCGGGACCGAAGAGGGCTGACCTCTCACCCATGGCCCAGGCCCAGTAGCGATCCCCGAACGACCAGTGCCACCACTCGGTGGGGTAGTTGACCAAGCCGACGAGTCGCAACACCCGCGCCAGGAGGGCCCGGTTGCTGCGGGCCGGGTCCGCCAGGTCGCGATACGCGAAGTAGCACGCGCCCCCACTGGTCTCCGGCGTGGCATCGATCTCGGTCCCCATGTCCACCGGGCCGTCCGGTCTGGTGAGGGTGAGGTCGACGGCGCCGCCGCTCGTGTGTGGCGCCACCTCCACCGGCGAGACGAAGCGGCTGGTCAACCTGCGTACCTCGGCAGCAGTCGCGCAGGGATGCGCCAGGCGAACCTGCGCCTCGTATGTCGACCAGATCCGAGCCTGTTCGGCCATGGGTCGCCAGCCCTCGACGACGAGGAGACGATGTCCTCGTGGCAGCAGGCGGTCCGCGAGAGCCAGGCGGGCTGCCAGCGGTGCCCGCACGTAGGCGTGGCTTCGGTCACCGTCGGCCCGGTCGGCCACCGCGACCCCCACCACGGCGAGGTCGACAAGGGCCACGCCGCGGTCACGGACCGGAATCGCGGTGATCCGGGGGTCGCAGAGGAGGACGAGGTCGGCGGTGTCCGCGGCCGGCCCGTCGGTCGCGGACCGTGGGCTCGGAGCCGCACGCCGGTGATCGGCTCGGGTCACCGGCGACATGCGACCCTCCGCCGGGTCAGCGCGCTCGAGAGCAGCGTCGCAACGAGCTCCGGGTACGGCATACCGGCAGCCGCCCACATCTGCGGGAACTGCGAGTGGGCGGTGAACCCCGGCATGGTGTTGACCTCGTTGATGACGATCCCAGCCGGGGTGACGAAGGTGTCGACGCGCGCGAGCCCGGCGCACCCCAGAGCGGCGAATGCCGTCACAGCGGCGGACTCCAGAGCGCGTGTCGTCGCGTCATCGAGCGGCGCCGGTATGACGAACCGCGTCTCTGGAGCGCCATACTTGGCACGCTCGGTGAAGAAGGCCTCGCCCGGGTCGGGGTGGATCTCCAAGGGGGGGCCGCAGACCACGGACCCGTCTGGTCGCTCGAGCACCGCGACGTCGACCTCGCGGCCGACCACCTCGGCCTCGACCAGCGCGGCGTCGTCGGACTCGAAGGCTGCCGCGAGGGCTTCCTCCACATCCTCGCCAGCTGCCACGAGCCCGACCCCGATGCTCGACCCGCCCCGGAGTGGCTTGACGAACAGGCGTCCGGCCAGGCCTGCCGAGGACAGTCGTCGGGTCGCGGCCGCCACTTCGTCCGTCCGGCGGACGACGACCCCCTCGGCCACGTGCAGTCCCGCGGCAGCGAGGACGAGCTTCGTCCGCGCCTTGTCGAGGCAGGTGGCACTGGAGAGCACCCCACTGCCGACGTAGGGGACATCGATGCAGTCGAGGAGTCCCTGGACCGTGCCGTCCTCACCCCGACTGCCGTGCAGGGCCGGGATGGCGACATCGACCCCCTGGAGCACCCCGATCACCGCGCTCAGCCCCATCGTGTCGACGGTCCGCCACGCGCCATCCCGGTCGATGAGGACGTCGACCACGTCATGTCCGAGGTGGCGAACCGCGTCCGCGATGCTGTCACCGCTGGCCAGTGACACGTCGTGCTCCGTGCTCGTCCCGCCCCTGATGACGGCCACGGTGAGCCGCTGCGGGTTCATTGCGCACCCCCCGTTCCGGTGTGGGCGCGGACCACGCGCGGTCCGAGGCCGGTGTAGATCTCGTGGGGGATCGTCTCGGCCCAGCGGGCCCAGTCCTCGACCCGCGGGGCACCGGCGCTGCGCCCAAGAACGACCACCTCATCCCCTGGCCGGACCGGCAGGTCGCCGGCGTCGACGACCACCTGGTCCATCGAGACCCGACCAAGGAGGGGCAGGCGGTGCCCGTGCCATGACACCCATGCGCTGCGAGCGCATCGTGGGATGCCGTCGGCATACCCGAGCGGCAGGAGAGCGACGGTCGTGGTGCGCTTGACTCTCCCCGCGTGGTCATAGCCGACGCCGTCCCCGGCGACGACCCTGCGCACCTGAAGGACCCGGGTGCGCAGCGTGAGCGCCGGCCGCAGCCCTGCGCCTACCTCGTCGATGCCAACCAGACCTGCCCCGATTCGGACGAGGTCGAGTCTGGCCTCCGGCACCCCGACCGCTCCAGCCGTCCCACACAGGTGCCGGACCTCAGGTCGTAGCCCCGCCGCCTCGGCGAGGGCGAGCCCGGCCTGGAATGCCTCGACCTGCCGTCGGTTATGCGGGTCCGCAGGTGAGCTGGCGTGGGAGAGGTGGGACCAGACCCCGACGACCCGTATGGCGCCCAGGCGCTCGGCCCTCGCCGCTCGGGCGACGAGCTCGACCCATCTGTCCACGGGGCACCCGGCTCGGTGCATTCCGGTGTCGAGCTTGAGGTGGACGCGCACCGCAAGGCGCTGACGAGCCACGGCCTCGAGCTCGGCCAGGGAGGAGACGGACAGGTGGACCTCGGCCGAGGCGGCGGCCGGGGCAACGGCAGCCATGTCGTCGAGCCACGCCAGGATCGGGACGCTGAGGCCGGCCGAGCGCAAGGCCAGTGCTTCATCAACCCGACAGACGCCAAGCCAGGTCGCTCCTGCGGCGACGGCGGCCTTGGCCACCGGGACCGCGCCGTGACCGAAGGCATCGGCCTTGACGACGGCCATCAGCGGCACACCGGCCCTGAGTCGCAAGACCTGCACATTGTGCTGGACGGCGCGAAGGTCGACATCTGCCACGGCGAGCGAGCTGCGCACCGTGGGCGTGAGCGGGGGGAGTGGCCCAGTATCGGCTGGGTCGGTCACACGATCGAGGGCGGCTGACGGCATACGTCGAGCATCACGCGAAGCGCTGCTGGCCACGTCGGAGCGGGGGACTGCTTTGCCCTCATCCCACGGGATGAGGCCGCCCGTGGCCCGTCCTACCCGGGGCCGATGGCCCCGCTGTCGTAGGCGAGCACGACAAGGGCGACCCGGTCGCGCATACCGGTCTTGGCCAGGATGTGGCCGACGTGCGTCTTGACGGTGGCCTCGGACACGAACAGCTCGCCGGCGATCTCCGCATTCGTGAGCCCGCGGGCGATGGCGAGCCACACCTCGCGCTCGCGCTCGGTCAAGGTGTCGGCAACGCTTCGCCGTAGGGGTATCCCGGCAGGAACGACGTATCGTTCGATGAGTCGACGCGTGGTCGAGGGAGCAACGACGGCGTCCCCGGAATGGACGACCCGGATCGCGTCGAGGAGGTCCTCGGGGGGTGCGTCCTTGAGGAGGAAGCCGCTCGCCCCGGCCTGCAGGGCGCTGAAGGCGTACTCGTCGAGGTCGAAGGTCGTCAGGACAATGACCTTTGTCTCAGGAGCCGCTGCGACCACCTCACGGGTGGCCTCGACACCGTCCATCGTCGGCATCCGCACGTCCATGAGGACGACGTCGGGCTGCAGGGTCCGGACGGCGCGCACTGCCGCGAGCCCGTCACCTGCCTCCCCGACGACGCTGAGATCCGGTTGCGAGCCAACGAGCATCGCGAACCCGGCACGCACCAGCGCCTGGTCGTCCACGAGGAGGACGGTGATCACGAGATGCTCCCGGTCGGGAGGACTGCATGGACGTGGAACCCACCGGAGCGGCCCGGACCTGCCTCGGCTCGCCCCCCGAGCATCGCTGCGCGCTCGTTCATGCCGCGCAGTCCGAGGCCGGTCGTCCCGGGCTGGCCCCCAACGCCGTCGTCGATCACATCGACGCTGACCTGGCTCGGGTCGGTGGCGACCAGGACGCTGGCTCGGGCGCCCGGCCCCGCGTGTTTGAGGACGTTGGTCAGCGCCTCCTGAACGATGCGGTATGCGGTGAGCTGGACGATCTCCGGTGGGGTCGTCGCGGCGCCTGTCAGCGAGAAGGTCACCGGCACACCGGCAGCTCGGACCTGCTCGACCAGATCGTCGACATCGGCCAGCGTCGGGGCCGGGGCATGCGGGCTGGTCGACTCCCCGTCCCGGAGCAGACCGAGGAGTCGCCGCATCTCGGCCAGCGAGGTCCGCCCGGTCTCTGCGATGGTCGCCAGGGCCCGAGTCGGTGCCTCCGGGTCGGCAGGAGCCGCGAAACGAGCCCCGTCGGCCTGGACGATCATGACCGAGATGCCGTGCGCAACGATGTCATGCATCTCGCGCGCGATGCGCTGGCGCTCTTCCAAAGCTCCGACCTCGGCTCTGGCCACTCGCTCCTGGGCCTGGGCGTGCTGCGAGGCCTCGGCGAGCGCAGCGCGGTCCGTGGCGGCCCGCACCTGGTCGGCCGCCGCCCAGGTGAGGACGATGAGTCCGAAGCCGGCGACGGCCGGGGCGGTTGCGGGCACCGACGTGATATCGGCGAGGGCTCCGGGGAGGCCAGAGCGCACCTGCTTAAGGATGGTCGGGACGGCCCAGACGGACAACGACCCGAGGGAGACGACCAGGGCGAGGACTCCGAAACCTCTGGTCGTGAAGCGGGTTGCCGCATACAGGACGCACAAGACGAGTGCCGCGGTCGGCAGCCCGGTCGGCAAGCCGAGCGCGTACCCCAAGGCGCCGATGGCGAAGGTGACCATGAAGACCGCGCGGGGGGCGACCCGGCGCGCCAGGAGGAGGACCGCGCCCCCTAGCACCGTGGCCGCCACGAAACCCTCGACGGGATAGGGACCTGGCCAGCCGGTGATCCACCACGCCAGGTGCCATCCCCGCAGGACGAGGATCGACCACGTCCCCACCGCGAAGAGCACGGCGACGGTCAGGTCAACCGCGAAGGCCCTGGAGCTGGGGTCGCGACGGCGGGCGCCCGCCTCGGTCGCCACCTCCGCCACAGGCTCAGCCTAGGCCGCCCGGGGTGACGGTTGGATCCTCCTGCGGTGGGAGATGCGCCGGGTGAGTGGCTGTTCGACGCCGCCACGGCCGCGAAGGCCTTGCGTCGGCCGCGATTTCGGGTTGGCGGTGCTCGTGGCGTAGGATTGGCCGTTGGGTGTCTTGTGCTCAGGGCACCCGGTCGTGTTCGCCTGCCCAGGCGAGGGCGGCATACCGCTTCGGTATGACGAGCACGCGACCGGACCAACCGGACCGGTCACACGCAACAGATTGACGGAGGACATGGCCAAGAAGGACGGCGTCATCGAGGTGGAGGGCACCATCGTCGAAGCCTTGCCGAACGCGATGTTCCGCGTGGAGCTCAGCAACGGCCACAAGGTGCTCGCACACATCTCGGGCAAGATGCGCCAGCACTACATCCGGATCCTTCCTGAGGACCGGGTCGTGGTGGAGCTCTCGCCGTACGACCTCACTCGCGGCCGGATCGTTTTCCGGTACCGCTGAGCGCACTGACCCCAGGGCACTCAGCACCCGCACCCACCCGCTCCGAGCCGTTCGCCGCGCCAGCGGCGCTACGACCCGGCGCACGATCTGAAAGAGCTCAGGCCATGAAGGTCCAGCCGAGCGTCAAGAAGATCTGCGACAAGTGCAAGGTGATCCGCCGCCACGGGCGGGTCATGGTGATCTGCGACAACCTGCGCCACAAGCAGCGCCAGGGCTGAACCAGATCGCCGGACCGGCATACGGTCCCGCGACGCGTCGCACGGTCTGCACCGTGACGCGCACGACATGACAGAAGCAGCACCCGGCCCCGCGAGGACCGGCCCGGCGAGAGATCGCCGGCGGACCTCGTGGATGTCACCCCCGGCGCGGAGGCCGGGGACCGGACCCAGCGATGGGACCGGAACGGCGCTGCACCAGACCTCCGTGTGAGTAACAAGGAGCACATCTCCAGATGGCACGTCTAGTCGGTGTCGACCTCCCGCGCGAGAAGCGCGTCGAGGTGGCACTCACCTACATCTTCGGCGTGGGGCGTACCCGCGCGAAGGAGACGCTGGCGGCGACCGGTGTCAGCCCGGACACCCGGGTTCGCGACCTGACCGACGACGAACTCGTCAAGCTCCGCGACTTCCTCGAAGGCAACTTCAAGATCGAGGGTGACCTCCGTCGTGAGGTCGCAGCGGACATTCGACGCAAGATCGAGATCGGCAGCTACGAGGGCCTGCGGCACCGCCGCGGTCTGCCTGTGCGCGGACAGCGCACCAAGACCAATGCGCGCACCCGCAAGGGCCCCAAGCGCACCATCGCCGGCAAGAAGAAGGCCGGGAAGAAGTAGTCCCACGCAGGGCTCCGCCCTGCGCCACGCTCACGGGCCTCACCCGTGGGACAGCCAAGCGTCGAAGACACGTAGGAGAGAAAACACCCCATGCCTCCGAAGAGCCGTCAGGCTGCGGGCGCCAAGAAGGTGCGCCGCAAGGAGAAGAAGAACGTCGCCCACGGGCAGGCTCACATCAAGAGCACGTTCAACAACACCATCATCTCGATCACCGACCCCACCGGGGCCGTCATCTCGTGGGCCTCGGCCGGCCAGGTCGGCTTCAAGGGTTCGCGCAAGTCCACCCCGTTCGCCGCGCAGCTCGCTGCCGAGGCGGCCGCACGCCGGGCCATGGAGCACGGCATGCGCAAGGTCGACGTCTTCGTCAAGGGCCCCGGTTCCGGCCGGGAGACCGCGATCCGGTCGCTCACCGCGGCCGGCCTCGAGGTCGGCGCCATCAGCGATGTCACGCCGTCGCCGCACAACGGTGTCCGTCCGTCCAAGCGCCGTCGCGTCTGACCCGGGGAAGGAAGAGAACTCATGGCCCGGTACACCGGCCCCATCACCAAGAAGTCCCGTCGCCTCAAGGTCGACCTCGTCGGCGGTGACAAGAACTTCGAGCTCCGCCCGTTCCCGCCCGGCCAGCACGGCCGTCGCCGGATCCAGGAGAAGGAGTACCTCACCCAGCTCCAGGAGAAGCAGAAGGCCCGCTTCACCTATGGCGTCATGGAGAAGCAGTTCATCCGCTACTACAAGGAGGCGGCGTCTCGTCCCGGCAAGACCGGTGAGAACCTGCTGACCATCCTCGAGTCGCGCCTGGACAATGTCATCTACCGCGCGGGCCTGGCCCGCACCCGGCGGCACTCCCGTCAGCTCGTCAGCCACGGCCACTTCGAGGTCAACGGCAAGCGCGTCGACGTGCCCTCCTACCGGGTCGAGCAGTACGACATCATCACGATCCGCAAGCAGTCCGTGGAGTCCTTCCCGTTCGAGCTGGCCCGCCAGACGTATGGCGACCGTCCGGTTCCGGCGTGGATGCAGGTCGTTCCCGGCACGCTGCAGGTCCTCATCCACCAGCTGCCGACCCGGGCCCAGATCGACACGGTGCTCACCGAGCAGCTCATCGTCGAGCTCTATTCCAAGAACTAGTGGCGCTTCGCGCCCCTCGTTCTTGGCTCCACAAGAACTAGTGGCGCTTCGCGCCCCTCGTTCTTGGCTCCACAAGAACTAGCCCTTTCGACTGCGGTGGTATGCCGGTCCCGTCCGGCATACCACGGCAGTCACCCAGGGCCGACCGGCGGACCGAGCCGGCACCGGCCGCCCAGAGCGAGACTGGGCGTTCACGAGGCGTCATATAGCGGTCGCCCGTGGGAAGGACAACACCATGCTCATCGCACAGCGCCCCGTGCTCAGCGAGGAGACCGTCGCGGACAACCGGTCGCGATTCGTCATCGAGCCGCTCGAGCCCGGTTTCGGCTACACCCTCGGTAACTCCCTGCGTCGGACCCTGCTGTCGTCCATCCCGGGCGCGGCCGTGACCAGCATCCGCGTCGACGGCGTGCTGCACGAGTTCCAGACGATCCCGGGGGTCAAGGAGGATCTCGTCGAGATCATCCTCAACATCAAGCGCCTCGTCGTCTCCTCGGAGCATGACGAGCCGGTCGTCATGTACTTGCGCAAGCAGGGCCCCGGCGCCGTCACCGCCGCCGACATCGCCCCGCCGGCCGGGGTCGAGGTGCACAACCCCGACCTGCACATCGCCACGCTCAACGACAAGGCCCGCCTCGAGATGGAGCTCACCGTCGAGCGCGGTCGTGGCTATGTCTCGGCCCAGCAGAACAAGGACGCCGACGCCGAGATCGGCCGGATCCCGGTCGACTCGATCTACAGCCCGGTGCTCGCCGTGACCTACAAGGTCGAGGCGACCCGTGTCGAGCAGCGGACCGACTTCGACCGCCTCATCGTCGACGTTGAGACGAAGTCCTCGATGAGCCCGCGCGACGCCGTCGCCTCGGCCGGCAAGACGCTGGTCGAACTCTTCGGCCTGGCCCGTGAGCTCAACGTCGAGGCCGAAGGCATCGACATGGGCCCGTCCCCGACAGACGCGGCACTCGCGGCCGACCTCGCGCTGCCGATCGAGGACCTCGACCTCACGGTCCGGTCCTACAACTGCCTCAAGCGTGAGGGCATCCACTCCGTGGGCGAGCTCGTCTCGCGCAGCGAGGCCGACCTGCTCGACATCCGCAACTTCGGTGCGAAGTCGATCGACGAGGTCAAGGCCAAGCTCGCCGGGATGGGTCTGGCCCTCAAGGACAGCCCGCCCGGGTTCGACCCGCACACCCTCGTCGGTGGGTATGCGGAGGACTTTGACGACGACAGCAGCTTCGTCGAGGACGAGCAGCTCTGACCACCCGCCGGTGACTGAACCAACCCGGGGGTGACCCGGGTCGGCACCCGCCGAGCGGTTCGGTCGGAATCCAAGGAGAACGACAATGCCCACCCCCACCAAGGGCCCACGTCTCGGTGGCGGCCCGGCGCACGAGCGGCTGATGCTGGCGAACCTCGCCACCTCGCTGTTCGAGCACGACCGGATCACCACGACCGAGGCCAAGGCCAAGCGCCTGCGCCCCCTCGCCGAGCGTCTCGTCACCTTCGCCAAGCGGGGCGACCTCGCTGCCCGGCGTCGGGTGCTGACGGTCGTCCGCGACAAGGGCGTCGTCCACCGCCTCTTCACCGAGATCGCGGTCGACATGCAGCAGCGTCCCGGCGGCTACACCCGCGTGACGAAGATCGGCAACCGCAAGGGCGACAACGCCCCGATGGCGGTCATCGAGCTCGTCCGTGAACCCTTCTCGCCCAAGCAGGCCACCGTCAAGGAGGCCGAGGCGGCGACGAAGCGAGCCGCCACGAAGTCGGCAGCTCCGGCGGCCGAGGCACCCGTGGAGGCACCGGCGGCTTCGGCTCCGGTCGCCTTCGTCGACGGCGGCTTCGGTGCCGACTCGGCCGCTCCGCTCGAGGACGGTTCGGCCCCCGAGGGCTTCACCGTCAAGGGCAACAAGGACTCGATGAAGTACCACACCACCGAGTCCCCCTGGTACGACGCGACGATCGCCGAGGTCTGGTTCCGGACACCCGAGGCCGCGCAGGCCGCCGGCTTCGAGCCGGCCGGTGGCGAGAAGGCCCAGGGCGTCGACGAGGCCTGAGCGTCATACGCCGCTGTTGGGGTGGTCCGGACCTGGTCCGGGCCACCCCAACGCGTTGTCCCGGCCGGCCCGGCCGCGTGGCTGGGTAGGCTGCGGGGGTGCGGCTTCGGCTCGACCTCGCGTATGACGGCACCGAGTTCTCCGGGTGGGCCGCCCAGCCGGGCCTGCGGACCGTCGAGGGTGAGCTGTCGGCGGCGCTGACGACACTGCTCCGCGCGCCGGACCCGGTGCGGCTCACTGTCGCCGGGCGCACCGATGCCGGAGTCCACGCCCGCGGACAGGTGGCCCACGCCGACGTCAGCGAGGCGGCATACCTCGCTGTCGTGGGACGCAGCGACCGGACGCCGGAGGTTGCGGCGCTGACCCGGCTGGGCGGGTTGCTGGGTCCCGACCTCGTCGTCCATCGGGTCAGCCGAGCGCCCGACGGTTTCGACGCGCGGTTCGCCGCGGTCTGGCGGCGGTACTCCTACCGGATCGCCGACCGGTCGGCCGGGCATGACCCACTGCGGCGCCGGGACACCGTGTGGCTGCGCGAGGACCTCGACGTCGACGCGATGACTCAGGCCGGCGCGAGGCTCGTGGGCCTGAAGGACTTCGCCGCCTTCTGCAAACGGCGTGAGGGCGCGACGACGGTCCGGACCCTGATGGAGTTCTCCTGGACCCGAGGCGCCGAGGGAGCTGTCGAAGCGCGCGTCGTCGCGGACGCCTTCTGCCACTCGATGGTTCGCGCCCTGGTCGGGGCGGTGGTCCCGGTCGGCCTCGGCCGTGAGCCGGTCGACTGGCCCGCCCAGGTCCAGGCGTCAGCGGAACGCAGCAGCCGAGTCACGGTGATGCCCGCCCATGGGCTCTGCCTCGAGGAGGTGGGCTACCCGCCCGACGAGGCGCTCGCCGGTCGGGCACGGGAGGCCCGGGCCCGACGGGGCGAGCACTGACCCGCTCCTCGCCCCGCCGGCCCTCCCCCCGCCCGAGTCAGCCGATGCCGAGGTAGGCCTGCTGGATCCTCGGGTCGGCCAACAGCTCACCGGCCTGACCGGACATGACGACCCGGCCGGTCTCCAGCACATAGGCCCGCTCGGCCGTCGTCAGCGCCGCGTCGACATCCTGCTCGACGAGCAGCACCGAGGTCCCGGATGCCGCGATATCGGGAAGGACGTCGATGATCTCCTCGACGACGACCGGCGCCAGGCCCATCGACAGCTCGTCGATCATGATGAGGTCGGGCTCACCCATGAGTCCCCGCCCGATCGCGACCATCTGCTGCTCGCCGCCGGACATCGTGCCGCACACCTGGTTGATCCGCTGCCCGAGCTTGGGGAAGAGCTCGACCACCCGGGAGACATCCTGGTTGTGGGTGCGCCAGCCGCCGAGCCGCAGGTTGTCTCGGACGGTCAGCCCGGGGAAGAGCCGGCGGCCCTCCGGGACATGCGCGATGCCGACGTCGACGATCTGCTCGATCGACAGGCCGCGCAGGTCCTTCCCTCGGAAGGACATGACGTCGGCGCTCGAGCTGGCCATGCCGGAGAGGGCTCGCAGCAGCGACGTCTTCCCCGCCCCGTTGGGCCCAACGAGCGAGACGATCTCCTTGCTGCCCACGAAGAGGTCGACCTCCCAGAGCACCTCGACCCGGCCGTACCGCGCCGACAGGTTGTGGACCTCAAGCACCTGCCTCACCCCCCGCCTGACGTTGTGCGTACTTCTGTCCGAGGTAGGCCTCGATGACGCGTGGATCGGAGAGGACCTCGCGCGGGGAGCCGGTCATCAGCAGGGTGCCCTGGTTGAGCACCATCACCTGGTCGCTGACGGCCAGGATCGCCTTCATCACGTGCTCGACGACGATGATCGTCATACCGCCGGCCTTGAGCGTGTTGATCAAGGCGAGGCTCGGCTCGATCTCGGCCGGGCGCAGGCCGGCCATGACCTCGTCGAGCATGAGCAGCCGGGGTCGCAGCGCGAGGGCCTTGGCGAACTCCAGCCGCCGGGCGTCGGCGACCGAGAGCTCGCCGGGGGCCTTGTCGCCAGACCCGCCGAGCCCGACCTCGCCGAGGACCTCGTCGGCGGCGCGCAGGGCCGGGGCCATCCGCCCGGTGCCCTCGGGTCCATAGAGGATGCCGACGGCGACATTCTCGCGGACGGACATCCCACGGAAGGGCTTGACGATCTGGAAGGTCCGGGCGACCCGGGCGCCGGCGATCACCCACGGCTTGGCGTCGGTGAGGTCCTTGCCGTCGATGAGCACGCTGCCCTTCGTCGGGCGCAGGTGGCCGGTGACGAGGTTGATGAAGGTGCTCTTGCCCGATCCGTTCGGACCGATGACCCCCAGGGTCTGGCCCTGCGGGACGCTCATCGTCACATCGTTGACGGCGACCAGACCACCGAACCGGCGGGTCAGGCCCTGGGTCGCCAGGACTGGGGTGCCGCTCACAGCCGGTACCTCCGGACGTTGGCGAGCAGGGAGTACTCCCCGGTGCGCCGGGCCTCGCGCACGTAGTTGGCCAGGCCCTGGGGGAGCAGGATCACCGCGAGGATGATGATGCCCCCAAGGAGCAGGGTGTGGATGTCGGTGTAGTTCTGCCGGAGCCACTCCGAGACGAACTGCAAGGCGACCGCGCCGATGACCGGACCGATCACCGTGCCGCTGCCGCCGATGACGACCATGACCACCATCAGCACGGTGATCTCGACGTCGAAGAGCCGCTCGGGGTAGATCGTCACCTGCTGGAAGGCGTAGGCCGACCCGACCATCCCGGCGAGGAAGCCGGACAAGGCGAAGGTGACGACCTTGGTCCGGGTCGTGTTGATCCCGATCGCCGCGGCCGCGTCCTCGTCCTGGTGGATGGCCCGCAGCGCGAAGCCGAACTTGCTGCGTGAGATCACGCCGGTGACGAGGAGGGCGATCGCGGCGAGGGCGAGGAAGAGGACGTAGAAGCCGTCGTTGCCGAGGTAGGGCGTCGTCGCGGCCGCGCCGACGGTGGGGAGGGTGATGCCACCCCCGCCCCCGGTCAGCTCAGGCAGGTTGGTGACGATCTCCCGGGTGCCCTCGGCCATCCCGAGGGTCGCGATCGCGAAGTAGTGCCCGCGCAGCCGAAGCAGCGGTATGCCGACCAGGGCTCCGTAGCAGGCCGCGAAGAGGCCGCTGGCGACCAGAGCGACCCAGAAGCTCCAGCCGAGATGGGTCATCGCCACGGCGGTGAAGTAGCCACCGATGCCGAAGAAGACCACCTGCCCGAAGGAGGCGTAGCCGGTGTAGCCGCCGATGAGGTTCCACGACAGCGCCAGCGCGACATACATGAAGATCGCGGTGACCGTTCGCGCCTGCCCGGTGTAGAGCTGGGTCTGCAGGGCCAGCGCTGCGGCGACGAGGAGGACGCCCAGCGCCCACGGGGTCGCGGTACGAGCCGTCGGGCGATGCCTCAGCTGCTCGGCGGCCATGTCAGACCTCCAGCCGAGCGGAGTAGAACGCCTTGCCGACCAGGCCGGAGGGCCGGAACATCAGGACGAGGATGAGGACGAGGAAGGCGAGGGCATTGACCCAGGTCCCGGAGAGGAAGTAGCCGCCCAACGCCTGGACCAGGCCGATGAGCATCCCGCCGGCGAGGGCGCCATACATATTGCCCAGCCCGCCGAGGACGGCGATGACGAAGGAGAGGAGGGTGAAGCCACCCGCCGAGGCCGGGTTGAAGGTCCCGACCATCCCGATCATCGTCCCGGCCATGCCCGCGAGTCCGGCGGCAATGCCGAAGGTCAAGGCGTAGACATGCCGGGCTCGGATCCCCATGAGGCGGGCCGCGCCCCGGTCCATCCCGGTCGCCATGATCGACATCCCGACCCGGGTGCGGTTCATCACCGCGACGAGGGCGACGGTGACGACGACGGACAGGACGAAGGCGAGCAGCCGGCCGACCGGGATCTGCACCCCCGCCACCGCGAAGCTCGTCCCCGCGTAGGTCGTCTGGATGCCTTGGTAGTTGGCCGTGAAGGCGATATTCATGCCCTGGGTCAACAACAGCTCCAGGCCGAAGGTGAGGAGTAAGGTGATGAAGATCGGCCCGTTGACCACGAGGTTGATGACGAACCTCTGGACGACATACCCCAGGGCGAACAGTGTCACGGCGGCGACGAACATTCCGAGGAAGGGGTCGAGGCCGAGGCGCTGGTTGACCAGGAGGCCGACATAGGCACCGAGCACGACGAAGGCACCATGGGAGAGGTTGACGACATTCATCACCCCCCAGACCAGGGAGAACCCGACGGCGACGAGGGCGAGGAGACCACCCTGGAGCAGGCCGTACGCGACGGCCTGGAGGAAGCCGGTCACGAGCCGAGTGCCGGCCAGACGAGGGAGCCCTCAGCCATGTCCTTGGGCCACACGGTGACTGCCTTGCCGCCCTGGATCTGGATGACGACCATCGGCTTGGTGACATTCTTGCCGGTCGCGTCGAACTTCACCCGGCCGAAGAAGGTCGTGACGTCGAGAGCGGCGAGCGCGTCACGCACCGCGGTCGGGTCGGTACTTCCCGCCTTCTCGGTCGCGAGGACCAGAGCCAGGCACGCCGCGCTGGCCTCGGCATTGTGATATCCCGCCGCGTGGCCAAAGGCCTTCTGGATGTCGGCGTCGTAGGCCGACGCGTCGCCGAAGTAGTCATCCTTGCCGCTGACGGCCTTGGTCCACTGGCTCGACCCGAGGACACCGTCGGCGGCTGCCCCCAGGGTGGTGACGAAGTCCGGGGTCGGTGGTGCGACGGTCTCGCCGATGGCCTTGGGCTTCAGGCCCAGCTCCTTGACCTGTTTGACGATGGCGACGCCCTCGGCGAGGTGGACCGACCCGATGATGACGTCCGGAGCGGAGCCCTTGACCTTGTTCAGGGCCGAGCTGACATCGGTCGCACCGTTGGGGAAGAGCTCCGGCCCAGTCACCGTGAAGCCCGCTGCCTTGGCGGCCGCGACGCCGCCGTCGGCCGCGGTCTTGGAGAATCCGTCGTCCGCGGAGAGGAAGGCGACCGAGGTCGGCTTCGGCGAGGCGAGATCGGCCAGTGCCTTGACGATCGAGGCGGCATACTCGCTGGCAGGGGAGAGGACCGCGAAGGTGCGCTTGTAGCCTTTGGCGAAGATCTTGTCGTCGGCGCCGGAGGAGTCGACCATGACCTGGTTGTTGCGTTCGATGACCGCGGCCTGGGCCTCGGTGTTGGCCGAGCCGTAGGACCCGAGGATGAGCTTGATGCCCTGGTCGTTGAACTGGTCGACGAGCTGGGCGGCGGTGTCCGGCTTCGAGGTGTCGTCTTGGTACGACACGGCGAGCTTGAGCGTCTTGCCGCCGACCTTGACCCCGCCCTTGGCGTTGACCTTCTCGACGCAGAGCTTGTAGCCCTCCTGGGTGAGGGTGCCCTCGCGCGCGAGCTTGCCGGTGAGTGACACCGACGCCCCGAGGGTGAGCGTGTCGCCGGACCCCGCGCTGGGGCCTGCCTCCCCCTTCGAGCCGCACGCGGTGAGGGCCATCGCCCCCACGGTCACCACGCTGACGAACAGGACCCGTGTGTTCACGACAGCCACCTCGCTGGTCGCAGGGATGAAGTCTCCGTCGCGAGGACGAATTATCCACTGTATACACGGGGAGTTCCGGGGCAGGGAGACACCGGCTGCCGGGCTGCGCCGAACGGCTCAGATCGTGCCGTAACCGGTCATCTCGCCGACCAGGGTGTCCCTGGTGTGCTCGATCCCGCGGACCACCGTGGCGACCAGCGCATCGGCATCGCCAGCCGACAGGGCTTCGACGAGCTGGCGCCGGTTCTCGTCGATGGCCGGCCGGGCGCCGGAGAGATGGGCGTGCATCCGGGCGTAGGGCTCCACGAGGTTGAGCACCTGGACGACCAGCCGTACGGCGTGGCGACGCCCGGAGAGCTCATAGAAGCGGCGCTGGAAGGAGTAGCCGAGGTCGGCCCACTCCGCCGAGCTGGACGGCGGAAGGGTGGCCAGGGAGATGACAATGGCCCCGAGCTCGGAGACATCGCGGCGGCGCACATTCTCGATGATGTCGGGCGCCAGGGGCGGTTCAAGGAGCAGTCGCAGGCCGTAGAGCTCCTTGACCTCGGCGGCGTTGAGCTCGGCGACGATGGCCCCTTGGCCGGGCCGCATCGTGATGAGACCCTCCCCAGCGAGGGTGCGCAGGGCCTCACGCAGTGGGATCCGACTGACCCCGAACTGCCGGGCCAGCTCGTCCTGGTTGACGAACTGCCCCGGTGGGAGCACCCGCTCATGGATGGCGCGTCGGACGGCGGCGGCGATCTCGTCTGGCCGCATAAGGAACCTCACGTCAAGTCGGGCGGCTGGCTCGGGGCCTCGCCGGGGGCGCCGTGGGGCCTGCATCGCGTCGGGCCCGGGGCGAAGTGCCTCTTGGCGGCGACATTACTCGCTGTCTGGGAACCCTCGTGCCAGCGGGCGCCACCGGCGGCACGTCGCCGCCGTCCAGGAGTCGCAAGAAATTGCAGAAACTTTCAGATTCCCCCTGGCGCGTCCCCCAAGGGGAGTCCTAGTCTCGATCGCACGCGCGCACTTCCAGCGAAGGAGCTGTCGTGACCCCTCCACGTCACCGTCGTTTCCGTGTCCTGCTCATCACCGTCGCCCTCGTCGCCGCCGGACTGGCCCTGCCGGGGGCGGCCCAGGCCGAGGGGCGGACCGCCACCCTCGTCGGCTCGCTGCAGTCCGAGCTCGGCTGCCCGGGGGACTGGCAGCCGGACTGCGCAGCCACCCTCATGGCCCCGGGCGCCGGGTCGACATACGGGCTCACGGTGACTGTCCCGGCCGGCAGCTATGAGCTCAAGGTGGCCATCAACGGCAGCTGGGACGAGAGCTACGGCAGCGAGTCCGGAGGGAATATCCCGCTCGTCATCCAGGGACCGGCCGAGCTGGCCTTCGGGTATGACGACGTCAGCCACCGGATCTCCATCGCCCCGACGCAGCTCTCCGGCCCGGCGACCGGCGCGGACACCGCCCTCGCCGATGACAGCCTGCGGACCGGGCTGACCCGCGAGCGGTTCTACTTCCTCATGGCCGACCGCTTCGCCAATGGGTCGGGAACCAACAACACCGGAGGGCTCACCGGTGGTCGGCTCGACACCGGGTTCGACCCGACGGACAAGGGTTTCTACCACGGCGGTGACCTGCGCGGGGTGCTCAACCGGCTCGACTACATCAAGGGTCTGGGGACCACGGCGATCTGGCTGACCCCCTCGTTCAAGAACCGTCCCGTCCAGGGCACCGGCGCGGACGCGAGCGCCGGATACCACGGGTACTGGATCACCGACTTCACCCAGATCGACCCGCACCTGGGCACCAATGCCGACATGCGGGCCCTCATCGCCGCGGCGCACGCCAAGGGGATGAAGGTCTTCTTCGACATCATCACCAACCACACCGCGGACGTCATCGACTACGCCCAGCACCAGTACACCTACGTCTCGAAGGAGACGACTCCCTACCGGGACGCGAGTGGCGCGCCCTTCGACGACGCCGCGTATGCCGCGGGGGACAGCTTCCCGCCCGTCGACGCCGCGACCTCCTTCCCGTACACCCCGGTCTTCCGCTCGGCGGCCGATGCGACGGTCAAGGTCCCCGCGTGGCTCAACGACCCGACGATGTACCACAACCGCGGCGACTCGACCTTCGCCGGGGAGTCGAGCACCTATGGCGACTTCGTCGGACTCGACGACCTCTGGACGGAGCGGCCCGAGGTCGTCAAGGGGATGGGGGAGATCTACAAGACCTGGGTCGACTTCGGGATCGACGGCTTCCGGATCGACACGGTCAAGCACGTCAACCTGCAGTTCTGGCAGCGCTTCCTCCCGCAGATCCAGGCCGAGGCGGCCCGGGTCAGCAAGCCGTCCTTCTTCATGTTCGGCGAGATCTACGACGGCAACCCGGCATACGTCAGCCAGTTCACCACCGCGGGGAAGCTCGCCGCGGCGCTGGACTTCCCCTTCCAGGGAGCCGCGGCCTCCTTCGCCGCCGGCAAGCCGACGACCGGTGTCCGGGACGTCTTCGCCGGTGACGACTACTACATCGACGCGGACTCCAATGCGTACTCCTCGCCGACCTTCCTCGGCAACCACGACATGGGCCGCCTCGCGATGATGCTGTCCAAGGGGGGGTCCAGCGGGACCGACCTCATGGCTCGGGTCAAGCTCGCCAACGCCTTGATGTTCCTTACCCGCGGCAACCCGATCGTCTACTACGGCGACGAGCAGGGCTTCATCGGTGCCGGTGGGGACAAGGACGCCCGGCAGGACATGTTCGGGACCCAGGTCGCGCAGTATGCCGCCGAGACCCTCGTCGGCGGCGCGACCATGGGGACCGCGAGTCACTTCGGGACAACCGGCGAGCTCTACCGGTCGATCCAGCGGCTCGAGCAGCTCCGCGCGACCTACCCGGCCCTCGCCGACGGCGCTCAGGTGCACCGGCTGGCCTCGGCCTCGGCCGGGATCTTCGCGGTGAGCCGGATCGACCGGAGCGACCAACGTGAGTACCTCGTCGTGCTCAACAACTCGTCGTCCTCGCAGAGCGCATCGCTGGCGACCTTCAGCCCGGGACGCACCTTCGAGAGCATCTACGGCGGCGCGGGGTCGCGGGTGGCCGGCCGGGACGGACGGGTCAGCCTCACCGTGCCTGCCCTCTCTGCCGTCGTGCTGCGGGCAGACCGGCCGATGCCGGCTCGGACCTCGGCGCCGGCCGTCTATGTCACCTCGCCGTCGGCCGGTGACATCGTCGGGGGCCGCGCCGAGATCGGGGCGGCGGTTCCGGAGAACGCCTTCGCCCAGGTGACCTTCCTGGTCCGCCCGGTCGGCACGACCGAGTGGACCACCCTCGGCACCGACGACAATGCGCCCTACCGGGTGTTCAACGACGTCAGTGGCTTGGCCCATGGCACCCTGCTGGAGTACCGGATCCTCGCCAAGGACCGCTCCGGCAATATCTCCGCGGCCGCGTCATACGGCATCGTCGGCGACCCGCAGACCGGGGGCGGCGGCGGCGGGGGCGTCGGCCCGGTCATCCAGCCCGCCAACGTCAGCGTTCCCGGCAACCTGAACTCCGAGATGGGCTGCGCCGGCGACTGGGACCCGGGCTGTGACCAGGCTCAGCTCGCGCTGGACCCCAAGGACCTGGTCTGGAAGGGCAGCTACACCATCCCGGCCGGCGACTACGAGTTCAAGGCCGCCATCGACAAGTCCTGGGACGAGAACTACGGCGCCGGAGCGGTGCGGAACGGGGGGAATATCCCCTACGCCTCGCAGGGTCAGCCGGTCACCTTCTACTACGACCACGGCACCCACTGGGTGACCAATGACGCCGCGGGCCCGATCATCACCGCGCCCGGGTCGATGCAGAGCGAGCTCGGCTGCCCGGCCGACTGGAGCCCGGACTGCATGCGTCCGTGGCTGCAGGATCCCGACGGCGACGGGACCTTCACCTGGTCCACCGCGTCGATTCCCGCGGGAAACTACGAGTTCAAGGTGGCCCATGGCCTCAGCTGGGCCGAGAACTATGGCGCGGGAGGTGCGCGTGACGGAGCAAATATCGGGTTCAGCGTCCCCAGTGACGGGGTCGTCGTCACCTTCACGTACGTGCTGGCCACCCACCAGATCAGCGTGAAGACCTCGAAGGCCGGAGCAACGCCGGATCTCACCAAGGCCAAGGCCTTCCTCGTGGCGCGCGACCTCGTCGCCTGGCCCGCGGCCGCGATCCCTGCCGGGGTCCAGCCGGAGCTGCTCCACTGGCGGCTGCACTGGTCCCGGACCGGCGGGCTGGCCGTCGACGAGGAGACCGTGACCGGGGGCAGCCTTGCCGACCTCTGGTACGACCCTGCCGGACTGCCGTCGGCGCTGCTCGCCGCGCACCCCGAGCTCGCGGGCTATGTCGCCCTGCGGGTGCCCCCCAAGACCGCCCAGCAGATGCCCGCGATCCTCAAGGGCCAGCTCGCAGTCGCCATGTATGACGTCACCGGGCTGCTCCTCGACGCCACCGGCGTGCAGAGCGCCATCGGCCTCGACTCGATGTTCTCCAGGTCGGCCGCGCAGCGGCGCTACGGTGTGCACTTCTCGGACCGCAAACCGACCTTCCGGGTGTGGGCACCGACGGCCCAGAAGGTCACCCTGCTGACCTGGCCCGCGGGCAGCGACCCGGCGGCGCCGTCGTCGGCGGCGTCCCGGCGGGTGATGACTGCCGCCGACGACGGGTCGTGGAGCGTCGAGGGCGCCCCGCTGCTGAAGAACGCCCGGTACCTCTACGAGGTCGTCGTCTACGCGCCGTCGACGGGCAAGGTCGAGACCAACCTCGTCACCGATCCCGCGTCGGTCGCGCTCACCCTCGACTCCACGCGGTCGGTCGCGGTCGACCTTGCCGACGCTGCCTTCATGCCGGCGCAGTGGCGGAGCACCGCCTCACCGGCGCTGCGGTCCGCAGTGGACTCGACGATCTACGAGCTGCATGTCCGCGACTTCTCGGTCAACGACACGACAATTCCGGCGGAGCACCGAGGCTCGTACCTCGCGTTCGCGGACGACGGCGTGGGGATGCGTCACCTCAAGGCGCTGGCCCGGGCCGGGCTCAACACTGTCCATCTGCTCCCGACATTCGACATCGCCTCGATCGAGGAGGACCCGGCGAAGCAGACGACCCCCGACTGCGATCTCGCCTCGCTCGCTCCGCAAAGCCCTGAGCAGCAACAATGCGTGATGGCGCAGGCCTCGACCGATGCCTTCAACTGGGGCTACGACCCGCTGCACTGGAGCGCCCCCGAGGGGTCCTATGCCTCCACCGCCGCCGCGGCCGACGGTGGTGCCCGCGTGGCGGAGTTCCGGACCATGGTCGGTGGGCTGCACGCCGCCGGGCTGAGGGTCGTCCTCGACGAGGTCTTCAACCACACGCCGGTCTCAGGGCAGGACCCGAAGTCGATTCTCGACCGAGTCGTCCCCGGGTACTACCACCGGCTCAACGCCTCGGGTGCCGTCTACACGTCCACGTGCTGCCAGAATGTCGCCACCGAGCACGCCATGGCGCAGAAGATGGTCGTCGACTCGGTCCTCACCTGGGCCAAGGGCTACCACGTCGACGGCTTCCGGTTCGACCTCATGGGGCACATGTCGACGGCCAATATGGCCGCCATCCGGACCGCGCTGGACGGACTCACCCTCGCCAAGGACGGGGTGGACGGGAAGTCCGTCTACCTCTATGGCGAGGGGTGGAACTTCGGCGAGGTCGCCAACAATGCGCTCTTCCGCCAGGCCACCCAGGGTCAGCTCGGCGGCACCGGCATCGGTGCCTTCTCCGACCGACTCCGGGACGCGGTCCGCGGCGGTGGGCCCTTTGACGACAACCCTCGCAGGCAGGGCTTCGGCAGTGGTCTGGCCACGAATCCGAACGGCGACCCCGTCAACGGTGACGCGACCGCGCAGAGTGCCGCGCTGGCGCACGCGACCGACCTGGTCCAGCTGGGCCTGGCCGGCAACCTGCGGAGCTTCTCGTTCACGTCGCAGGCCAGCGGGTCGGTTGTTCTCGGCACCGAGGTGGACTACAACGGCTCGCCAGCCGGGTATGCCGACCAGCCCGCCGAGGTCATCACCTATGTCGATGCCCACGACAACGAGACCCTCTTCGACGCGCTGACCTTCAAGCTGCCGCAGGCCACCTCGATGGCAGACCGGGTGCGCATGAACACCGTGTCGCTCGCGACCACCGCGCTGGCCCAGACCCCGATGCTGTGGCACGCTGGGGCCGACCTGCTGCGGAGCAAGAGCCTGGACCGCAACTCCTACAACAGTGGCGACTGGTTCAACCGGTTCGACCCCACCGGGGTGGACAACGGCTTCGGCCACGGCCTGCCCCCGCAGGCGGACAACGCCGCGAAGTGGCCCTACATGACGCCGCTGCTCGCAGACCCGGCCCTCAAGCCGACCGCAGCCGACGTGGCCACGGCGACGGCCCGCGCCCAGGACCTGCTGCGCCTGCGGTTCAGCACCCCGCTGTTCCGGCTGGGGACAGCGGACCTGATCAAGGCGAAGGTGTCCTTCCCGGTGTCTGGGACCGCCGATGCCCACCCCGGCGTCATCGTCATGCGGATCGACGACACGGTCGGGCCGGATGTCGACCCGACCCTCAAGGGTGTCGTGGTGGTCTTCAACGCCAGCCCCGACGCGGTCGACCAGGTCGTCCCCGGCCTGACCGGTGCGACCCTGGCCCTGTCGGATGTCCACCAGGGGTCGACCGATGTCGTTGCGACCTCGTCCTGGAACTCGACAACCGCCACTCTCTCGGTGCCGGCCCGGACCGTGGCGGTCTTCGTCCAGCGCTGAGGGGACCGCCCTCAGCGCCGGGTCTGTGGGGCGGCCGACTCCAGTGGCACGGCGGTGGTGTAGACGACGACCCGTTTGGCGTTGGGGTTGCCCTGGCCCACCCGGCGGTAGCGACCGAACAGGTCGGCCAGCTCGGTGCGCAGCGCGCCGAGCTGTTCGGCCGTGACGAGGACCATCGCGTCCCGGGTGCCTGCCTCGCGGCGCCAGGCCGCCGGCCAGCGCGGGGAGGCGTCGAGCCATCGGTCGGTCTGCTCGGCGGCGTGCTGGACATAGTCGCGCTCGAGCCACTGCAGCGCGGCCGCGGAGTCGACGCTGTCGCCGACCTCTTGCGGGGTCGGCAGCTCCACGGTTGCCCAGACCCGCTCGCGCCCCGACCCGCCGCCGACCTCCGCGACGGCGCCCACCTCCTCGAGGCGGCGCAGGTGGTAGCTCGTCGCGCCGGAGTTGGTGCCGAGGGCGCGGGCCAGGGCGGTGGCGGTGCTCGGACCGCCATGCCGCAGGGCGGTGACGAGCCGGGAGCGCAACGGGTGTGCGATGGCGGCGAGGACGACGTCGGGGAGCGGCATACATGCACAGTAGTTATGCATAGTTCATTTGCACAAGATGCATGCATGACGGAGTCACGTAGCATCACCGCAGGTCAGCCGGGGGTTGCCTGGAGCCAGCACCGATTTGGGTCGGCTGCTGCGGTCCCGTAGACTTGAGGACTGTTGTGCCTGAGGCCGCCGTGCCTGGCCCGGCATACGCCCACGGATCCCACAGACCGAAAGCGACTCATAGTGCGCACGTACACCCCCAAGCCCGGCGAGGTTGCTCGCACGTGGCACGTCATCGACGCGACCGACGTCGTGCTCGGCCGGCTGGCCTCCCAGACCGCCGTGCTGCTGCGCGGCAAGCACAAGCCGACCTTTGCCCCGCACGTCGACACCGGTGACTTCGTCATCATTATCAACGCCGACAAGGTCGTCCTCACCGGGAAGAAGGCCGAGCAGAAGCGGGCCTACCGGCACTCGGGCTTCCCGGGTGGGCTCAGCTCGACGAGCTACACCGAGCTGCTCGACAAGGACCCGCGCAAGGCCGTCGAGAAGGCCGTCCGGGGGATGCTCCCCAAGAACTCGCTGGCCCGCCAGCAGCTGTCCAAGCTCAAGGTGTATGCCGGCAGCACCCATCCTCACGAGGCCCAGAAGCCCGTGCCCTTCGTCATCTCGCAGGTCGCTCAGTGACGCCCGCGGGCCGCTGAGACCGAACGCTTCCAAGGAGAATCGTGGCTGACACCATCGACACCGCGGTGGACCTCGACGACGACGTCGAGCTCACCGAGTACACCACCGAGACCCCGGTCACCCCGGAGGGGGCGGCCGCGCGCAAGCCCTCGGCCTCCGCGCCGGGCGCCGCGACCGGCCGCCGCAAGCAGGCCGTCGCCCGGGTCCGGATCGTCCCCGGCACCGGCGAGTGGAAGATCAACGGTCGCTCGCTCGACTCGTACTTCCCCAACAAGGTGCACCAGCAGATCGTCAACGAGCCTTTCGGCGTGCTCGAGCTCGAGGGCGCCTATGACGTCCTCGTTCGCGTGCATGGCGGAGGCCCCTCCGGGCAGGCCGGCGCGGTCCGCCTCGGCGTGGCACGGGCGCTCAACGGCGTCGACGCCGAGCTCAACCGGCCCTCGTTGAAAAAGGCCGGGCTGCTCACCCGCGACGCTCGCGTTCCGGAGCGCAAGAAGGCTGGCCTGAAGAAGGCTCGCAAGGCTCCGCAGTACAGCAAGCGCTGACCCGCGCGCCCTCGGGCGCTGCGGGATCGTGGCCGGGCGGCCGTTGCTGCCCGGCCACGGCCATGCTCCGGGCCGCACGACCCTGGGCGCGACCCGGAGGCGCACTCGGCGATGTCCATGGGGGCCTGGCCGGGGAGTAGATTCGACGACGGACCGCGGGCGGGAGGACTCCCCGCGGCGAGAGCACGGCATACCGGCAGGGAAGGACGACACATGGGGCGGCTCTTCGGGACCGATGGCGTCCGTGGACTGGCCAACCGGGATATCACCGCTGAGCTCGCGCTCGACCTGTCGGTCGCAGCGGCCCATGTTCTCGCCGACAGCGGGGAGTTCGCCGGTCATCGCCCCAGGGCCATCGTCGGCTCCGACGGCCGGGCGTCGGGGGAGTTCCTCGCCGCGGCTGTGATCGCGGGCCTGGCGTCGGCCGGCGTCGACGTCTACAGCGTCGGCGTGCTGCCCACCCCGGCGGTCGCCTTTCTCACCGCCGACACCGGGGCCGATCTCGGCGTCATGCTCTCGGCCTCGCACAACCCGATGCCCGACAACGGGATCAAGTTCTTCGCCCGCGGCGGCCACAAGCTGGCCGACGAGGTCGAGGACGCGATCGAGCGCCGGATGGGCGAGGACTGGGACCGTCCGACCGGCGCCGCCGTGGGTCGGGTGAAGCGGCTGGCCGACGGGCCCGAGCGGTATATCGCCCACCTCCTGCGGGTGCTTCCGCACCGCCTCGACGGGCTACGGATCGTCATCGACGCCGCCCATGGTGCGGCCAGCGAGGTCGCCCCCGAGCTCTTCCGCCGGGCCGGTGCCGACGTGGCGGTCATCGGCGCCCACCCCGACGGGCTCAATATCAACGACGGCTACGGGTCGACCCACCTGGAGAACCTCCGTCTCGCGGTGGTGGACCGCCGGGCCGACCTCGGGATCGCCAACGACGGCGACGCCGACCGGTGCCTGGCCGTCGACGCAGCGGGGGAGGTCGTCGACGGCGACCAGATCATGGCCATCCTGGCCCTGGCGATGCAGGAACGCGGCGAGCTGGCCGAGAGCACCCTGGTCGCGACGGTGATGAGCAACCTCGGCCTCATCCTCGCGATGGAGAAGCACGGCGTCGCCGTCCGCCAGAGCGCTGTCGGCGACCGGTACGTCCTCGAGGAGCTCCGGGAGGGCGGCTTCTCCCTCGGCGGCGAGCAGTCCGGCCACGTCATCCTGCCCGCCCACGGTACGACCGGAGACGGCCTGCTCACCGGGCTGCTCCTCGCCGCCCAGGTCGCTGCGACCCGGCGGACCCTGGCCGAGCTCGCCGCCGTGATGACTCGGCTCCCGCAGGTCCTCGTCAACGTCCGAGGCGTCGACAAGGACGCGGTCGACGAGGACGTCGCGGTGCAGAGTGCGGTGGCCAAAGCCGCCGCGGATCTCGGGGCCACCGGCCGGGTGCTGCTGCGCAAGTCCGGCACCGAGCCACTGGTCCGGGTCATGGTCGAGGCCCCCACCCAGGCCCGCGCGGCCGCCGTCGCGCAGAGGCTGGCCGAGGTGGTCCGGACGTCGCTGTCCCTCTGAACGGCGCGCTTCCGGTCAGGTGACCGGGCCCACGGTGTCGATGCCCAGGGCGCGCCCCTCGGGCGGACTGGAAAGGTGCCCTGCGGCGGAGCCGGCCCGCCGCAGGGCACCTCTGGGTGCGTCGTCAGCCGGTGACCCAGCTCCTCAGCCCCAGCGACACCGATCGCAACGTCCCTGAGTCACCTCCGGCGCCGTCGACGACGGTCACTGTCCAGTCGCCGTTGGCCACCCCCGTCAGGGTCGATGACAGCACCGACTCGGGCGCCCAGCTCCCCGTGAAGGGGGCGTCGGCAGACGTGGCCGTCGAGAATGCACGGCCCGCTCCGTCAGCGAATCGCACCTGGCACAGGTTGTTGCCGCTGCCACCCGAACCGCTGAAGACGACCGCCGTGGTGCCATCCGGCGCGGTGACCGTGGCGGTGAGGTCGCCCACCCAGGTGTGGTCGATGCCCACTGTCGTCGCGCCTTCAGCGGTCGTGCACTCCGTCCCGTCGACGGAGACGGCCAAAGCGCCGGCTCGACCGACTCCCGAGACCGGGATTGTCACGCTGGCACCGGCGATATCGTCGTCCGGGATCGGCAGAGCCGGTCCGGCATACCTGAAGACAACCTCCGGAGCGAGCACTCCGACCGGGACCGAGAGCACGCCGGTCGTCGGTGAGAGCGTGCCGACGAAGGTGACCCGGGCGCTCAGCTCGACCGGGCGTCCCAGCTCCCATGTCGGCGGGATGGTGAGCGTGAATGTCGCCGACCTCGACTGGCCGACCGGCACCTTGCCGATGGTCCGCGACCGCGGGGTAACGCTGGCCCCGGCGACGCTAGGCGTGAGCGTCACGGAGACCCCGGTGGCGAGGAAGTCACCGGAGTTGGTCACCGGTACGGTCAGCTGGGCGCTCTCACCTGGTTCGAGGATGGCGTCACCGTCGGAGGTCGAGACGATGCTCGCCTGGCCGATGACCACCCAGGGCTGAGGCGTCGCGCCCGTGTACGCCAGCACCCGGTCCGCACGCAGCAGGCCGTACCCGGTGCGGGGATCCACGCCACGGGGTGCCAAGTCGAGCGCGGTGGCTCGGAAGGCGGTGCGGACGAACGCAGTGTCCGCGCGGGGATTGCCCGACTTCACCAGCGCCGCGATGGCTGCGGCGTGCGGTGCGGCGGCCGAGGTCCCGAAGAAGGGGTCGAAGTCGGCCAGCGAGGTGCGCACCCCGTCGGCGGCAGTGATGTCGGGCTTCTGCCGGGTTTGCGGAGCGGGTGAACCGTCCGCGGCGAAGAACATCCGTCGCGGCCCGTCCGAGGAGAACACCTCCGGCTGCTGGGATGTGGTGAAGACGCCGGGGAACGGTCCTGACGGGCCGGTCGGATCTCCAGGCTGAATCTCCCCGATCCCCTCGGCCGCCGGGGCGGCTGCCACGCTGAAGGCGTCGGCCGCGGCGGAGTGGCCGCGGGTGATCCCCGGCGTGACGAAGGCCTTGAGCCCGGCCCCGTCCCGGTACCGGCCCCGCAACGTGCTCAGCTGGAGGTAGCGCGCCTGGCCGGAGTACTTGACGACCGCCAGGCGCAGGTCGGCGCCGATGACGCCGAGGATCTCCAGCGGGTCCTGGGTGCCGTCCTGAACGTCCTGCGAGAACCCCACGAGGTTTCCCTCGGAATCGAGCAGGTAGAGGTCATAGTCGTCCGACGCGGCCCCGAGCGGGTTGGCCCACTGGAGGATCGCCGGTGTGGCGAAGAGGAAGCCGTCATAGCTCACCGGCTCGTAGACCTGGACCCCTGGACCGGGATCGAAGTCGTGAGCGGTCCCGACGAACTTCCCCACGGTCTGGCCGGAGTCTGCGAAGTCACCCTCGTAGTTGGCCGAGGTCCCACTGAGCACACTGCCCTCGTTGCCAGCGGAGCTGAAGTACATCGCCCCGTCGGCCGTTACGTCATTGACGGCCTGTGCGATCGGACCGTCCTGGAACGAGCTCTCGTTGAAGTAGATGACATCGTCGACGATGATGTCGCACCGCGCCTGGCTGCGCAGCGCCCTGATGTTCTCGGCGAACGACGCGTCACTGGTGAAGGCCGTGGCGAAGCCGAGGCTGGCGCTGGGGGCGAGGTCGTGGACGATCTCGAGCATGGCGGTGCCCTCGTCACCCTGGCCGGCCTGACCGGGGAGAACATCGACGGCGGGCAGCTCACCCGCAGCTTGGGAGGCCGCGAGCGAGTCGACCCCGTCGGAGAGGGCGCACACCTTGACCCCGACGCCGGTCACCCGACGCCGGTCCCGAGCGGCGTTGGCCGCGTGGGTGACATCGCCTTCGGAGACAATCGTGCCGGCCTGCGCCGCCTGGGACAGGGCACGCTCCATGGCAGCCTTGACCCGTGCCTCGCGCTCCGCCTTGGTCGGTGTCGGCCGAGGTCCGACCGAGGAGGTCATTGCCTGGGCGGCCGAGCGGATCCGCGTGACCCCCTTGGCGGCAGCGAGCGTGCCGACTGCGTTCAGCGGCACGGTGGCCCGGATCGAGTGGGCAGCCGCTGAGGCATAACCGACTCGTCCGCCGAGTGAGCGGATGCTGTCGAGCAGCGCCGGAGTGACCGTCGCGGAGATATCCACCGTCTTCATGTCGCGGGACGACCCGCGCACCGAGCCCAGCCGAGGCAGGGCCGCGGCGATGGAGGAGTCCGTCGCGGCCATGAGCGGCACCGACAGGTCGCTGCTCAGCTTCTTGATGGTCGGGCTCTGCCGCGCCTTCACCTTCTGCAGTGCGGCGATCTGAGCTGCGGCAGTGGCCGAGAACGTCCCAGCAGGCTCCTTCGCCGCGGGGCCCTGTGCCGAGGCTGTGGCCGCCGGAAGTGCGCCGGTGCCGACGGTTGTGACAACGGCAATCGAGACCAGTAGTCGTCGACGTCGTTGATGGGAGAGAGAGCGGAACATGTGTGTCAACCTTCCCCGAGTGAGGGCGACATCGGGTGTAATGCCACCCGGGCCCACGCTAAGGACCTCGCACCGGGTCGGCAACCGGAGCCGTTCCCATCGGCATCCGCAGCGGGCAAACTGCCGGCGCACTCGGACCGGACCCACGCCCCTTCGGGTCGGTCAGGTCACTGGGCCGAGAGTCTCGATGACCGACGCGCGCCCCTCGTGGAGGGCGTACTCCGCGCCGACCATGCCCAACGTGCCGGCCGCCACGGCATCGGAGACGATCCGCGAGCGGCTGGCGATGAGATGCATCGTCTGCCGGACGTGCTCGGCCTCGACCTCCTCGGCGCTGTGCCGTCCCTCCCGGAAGGCGGTGAGAACCGAGGGGGTCACCCGCTCGACGATGTCGCGAACGTACCCATCCGGTATGCCGGCTCCGGCGATCGCGTTCATCGCCGCCTTGACCGCGCCGCAGGTGTCGTGGCCAAGGATCACGACCAGCGGGGTGTGCAGGGTCGTCACGGCGAACTCGATCGACCCCAGCACCGCCGGGTCGACGACATGCCCGGCCGTGCGGATGACGAAGAGGTCGCCCAGGCCCTGGTCGAAGACCATCTCCGCGGCGACCCGGGAGTCGGCGCAGCCGAAGAAGACAGCGAAGGGTGCCTGGGCGTCGGCGAGGTGGGCCCGGTACTCGATGTCCTGGTTCGGGTGGGCGAGCTGGCCGGACATGAACCGGGCGTTGCCGC
>WBZP01000676.1_pt1 | contig 45187 bp, 38 predicted proteins | sample 5204301 | NCBI WGS metagenome assembly WBZP01 (sample SAMN12412401, study PRJNA552823) | activated sludge metagenome | isolation source: activated sludge from nitrification reactor of wastewater treatment plant... | place: USA: Pennsylvania | collected 2017
CACAGCATACATGCGACGCAGCGAACCTGACCGTCGTCGCGCAGCATCAGGCGGTGTAGACCTCGGTTGCGATCCGGGTACTTCACCTTTTCTTCCGGGTACTGAACCGTGACCGTGTACTTGCGCGAAAACAGGTTGGCGAAAAAGTGCTTCGCGGTCACACCCAGGCCACGGATGACCTCGGGGAGATAGACGCGCTGCTCAAGCGAGTCTGGCCGACCGACGACGCGAACACCGACCTTGCCGCGCGCTTTACCAGTCGACGAAGACGCTTCGTGTGATGAAGGAGCGTGATGCGCTGACATGGCTTACTTGCCTCCCGAGCGCCACAGAACCACGGCGGCGGTGATGATGATGTTAAGCAGCGACAGCGGCAGCAGCTGCTTCCAACCGAGCCGCATCAGCTGATCGGGACGGAAGCGCGGCAGCGTCCAGCGAATCAGCAGCTGGAGCCAGCACAGCAGCAGGATCTTCAGCGACCAGACCACCACTTGCAGCAGCACGACTGCAAGGTGCGGCAGATGGAAGCTGCCAAAGCCCGACGAGTCAAGGCCCGGAACCTGCCAGCCACCGAGGAACACCGTCGTCACAATCGCCGCGAGGAAGATCGTCTCGATGAACTCGGCCAAAAAGAAGATGCCGAAGCGCATGCCCGAATACTCGACGAAGTAGCCGATCAGCTCGGGCTCACCTTCGGGAAGGTCAAACGGAGCGCGCTTGGTCTCGGCAATCGCGGCGGTGAAGAACAGCACGAACGCGAGCGGCTGGGTAAAGATGCCCCAGTTCAGGATGTTCGAGCCCTGTGCGGTGACGATGGCGTTCGGCTCCAGCGAGCCGTAGACCAAAAACGCACCCATCAGCGACAGGCCCATGCAGACTTCGTACGACATCATCTGCGACGAAGCGCGCAGACCGCCGAGCAGCGACCACTTGTTGTACGAAGCCCAGCCCGCGAGCGTCGTTCCGTACACCGCCAGCGACGCCAGCGCGAAGTAGAACAGCATGCCGACATCCATCCGCGCCACTTGCAGCGGAATCGTCGCTTTGCAGGTCGAAGGATCGGTCACCACGCTCAGCACTTGACCGACGCACAGGTCGGGACCAAACGGCACCACCGCGAAGGTGATCAGCACCGGCGCAATCGCCATCACCGGCGCGAGCGCAAACAGGAAGCGGTCGACCTTGGCCGGCACCACGTCCTCTTTGAACATCATCTTGATGGCGTCCGCGACGAAGTGGAGGATGCCCCACAGCTTCACAGGTCCAATGTTTGCGCGATTGGGACCGAGTCGGTCCTGCATCATCGCCGACTGACGACGCTCGGCCCAGGTGCTCAGCGACGCAAGGGGCATCACAAAGCCCAGGACGAGCAGCACCAGCTTGAGCAGCGCTGCGACGGCCGTGTGTTCGGCCAAAAACATTAGGATCGAATCAGTCATCGCATCCCCTCAATTAACCGCGCGAGTTGGCGAAGCGCAGCTGCACCGGCAGGAACTCTTTGCCCCATTCCGCCGAAGCAAACCCTGCTGCCACAACCTGAGCCGGGTCCGCGCCCACAGGCAGCGACGACGAAACCACGGACACCATCTGCAAGAAGGCCTGTCGGGCCGACACTTGCCACTTTTCGCCCGACGCCAGGTTGGCCTTCTTCGCGATCTGGCTGATCAGCTCCAGGTGCGAGCGCGCATCACCTTGTGGCGCAACCGACTTCCGCAGCCGCTGAACCAGGTTCTTGTTGTTGGTAAACGAGCCATCCACTTCAGCCCACGCCGCCGCCGGCAGCTGAACGTGAGCCCGTCGCAGCAGCGCCGAGTCCGACACCGCCTGACAGATGAACAGTTCCAGTCCGTCGACAATCGGTGCGGTATCCGCCAGCGCTTGCTCCGCGAGCGGCAGATCGGCACCAACCATCCACAGACCTTTGAGCTTGCCCGCCTTCAGATCCGCGAGCAGCGCACCAGCATCCGACGCACCAGCGCCAGCAAACAGCGTCGCACCAGCCGTATTCGGGTTGGTATCGGCACTGCGCAGGATCTTGTCGGCCCGCTCCGGCTTCGACGCAGTTCCCGTCACGTAGGAACGAATGTTGGCACCGCGCGCGATCAGCTTCTGAGCAACCTGCGACAGCGCAAACAGCGCTTCATTCGTCGTCTGTGCGGAATAGACCAGACCAATCGACGCACCGCTGCTGGCCAGCTTTTCGAGCCGCTCCGCCGCGAACGTCACCGCCTTATCGAGGCTGGTGATCTGTGCAGGCTGTCCCCGACCGCCACCGATCCGCGCCGAGGTCAGCCGCTTGTGACGAACATCTTTGTAAGTAAAGCGGCCTTCGTCGCACATCCAGTACTTGTTGACCTGGAGGTTTTCCCGAGGCACAAGCCGCCAAATTTCGCCTTGCGCGTGATGCACTTCGACGTTACAGCCCGTCGCACAGCCAGGACACACCGACGGAGTCGTAAACAGCTCCCACGCCCGCATCGTGAAGCGGAAGTCTTTGCTGGTCAGCGCACCCACCGGACAGACATCCACGGTGTTGATCGAGTACGGATTGTCGAGCTTGTGACCCGGCGCCACCGTGAGCTGCTCACGGTCACCACGCCATGCCATCGTCAGCTGCTTTTCGCCCGCCACTTCGTCACACACGCGGATGCAGCGGGTGCACAGAATGCAGCGCTCCGCGTCGAGGACGATGTGCGGACCCAGATCCTGCATCTTCGGCTTGTGGACCTTCGGGATCGACGACCGCGAGCCCTCATGATCCCAGTCCTGATACTGCTTTTGCAGCGTGCACTCGCCCGCCTTGTCGCAGATCGGACAGTCAACCGGGTGATTGACCAGCGTAAATTCCAGGATTTGCCGACGGATCGACAGCACGCGCGGGGTCGCGGTGTTCACTTCCATCTTGTCGGCGATCGGCGTAAAGCAGGCCGGAACCAGCTTCGGCTGACCCACCACTTCGACGAGACACTGCCGACAGACCGCAGGCGAGCTGAGTCCAGGGTGATAGCAGAAGTAGCTTACGTCCACGCCGTTGGCGAGGCAGACCTCAAGCAGGTTGGCACCCTTTTTGGCCTGAACATCACGACCGTCGAGCTTGATGGTGACAAGCTCACTCGGCGGCGGCGCAGAGCTTGGGGCGGAACCAGCGGGTGCAGCACTGGCCGCAGCCGGGGGCGGTGACGGAGGAGTCGCCGTCTCGCGCAGGGCGGCTGCGATGCTCGACTTGATGGGTGAGGGAGGGGTCTCTGCCATGACCTGTAAGTTGCCTATTCTCGGGTTAGCGGTCGCACTCGCCGCCGATCATGTTGATCATGCCGAACGTGGGAATGATGTCGGCGATACCTGCTCCCAGGATCAGCTTCGACATCGACTGCGTGGCGATGAAGCTGGGAGAGCGAACGTGACAGCGGTACGGACGTCCCGTGCCGTCGGAAACGATGTAAAAACCAAGCTCGCCGTTGCCGCCTTCGGTGTACGAGTACACCTCACCGGCGGGAACCTTGATGCCATCGATGATCAGCTTGAAGTGGCCGATCATGCTCTCGATGGTGTTGTAGACGGCGTTCTTCGCGGGCATCGCCACGCGCGGATCGTCGAGCAGCACCGGACCTGCCGGGATCTGCGTCATCGCCTGATCCAGAATGCGCATCGACTGCCGAATCTCTTCGAGACGAACCGCGAATCGATCGTAGTTGTCACCGACGGAACCGACCGGAACATCAAACTCAAAGCGATCGTAGACGAGATACGGATGATCCTTGCGAACGTCATACGGAACGCCCGTCGAGCGCAGGCACGGACCCGTCCAGCCGAGCCCGATCGCATCTTCTGCCGAGATCGCAGCCACGCCGTCCATTCGGTCGCGGAAGATGCGGTTCTTGACGAGCAAGCTCTCGCACTCGGTAAGCACCGACGTGCTCTTGTGCAGCGTCGCGCGCAGCTTGTCGATGAAGTGTTCCGGCAGATCCTGCGAGACGCCACCAATTCGCACATACGAGTGCGTCAGACGAGCGCCCGTCAGCTCTTCGAGAAGCTCCCACAGCCACTCGCGGACTTTGATCATCCACAAGAACGGCGTAAAGCCACCGACTTCCATCGCCGACGCGCCCAGACACGTCAGGTGGTCGGTGATGCGCGAGATCTCGCCGACGATGACGCGAATGTACTGCGCGCGCTCCGGCAAGCGGTCGACGATGCCGATTAGCTTCTCGACGGCCAGCGCAAAGCCCACGTTGTTCAGCAGCGGAGAGACGTAGTTCAGACGATCGGTATACGGAAAGACCTGCGTATACGTCGCGTGCTCGGCTTCTTTTTCGAAGCAGCGATGCAGATACCCAACCTGCACATCCGAGTCGCGCACCGTCTCACCATCGATGGTCAGAACGATGCGCACGGTGCCGTGGGTCGCCGGGTGAGACGGACCCATGTTGATCGTCATCGGCTCCGTCGGAAGCTCGATGTCTTCCACTTCTTCCAGCTCCGCCGCGTTCAGCTTCGACATCAGGTCGGGCGGCACCTTCGGACGCGTGCTCAGCCCATGAACACCACCCGACGCAATTTCGTCGGGAGTCGGCATGCCAAAGGCAAGCTTCTTCATTCCAGTCTTGCTCTGTGTCGTCGTCGACATGTCTTTGGCTCCGTTAGCTCAGCGAGTAGTCGCGGCGAATGAGCGGCTGCCGTTGCTCTTTGGGATAGTCCTTGCGCAGCGGATGGCCCACGAACTCTTCGTACATGAGGATGCGACGAAGATCCGGGTGATCCGTGAACTTGATCCCGAACATGTCGTAGACCTCACGCTCTTGCCAGTTCGCCGTCGGCCACAGATCGCACACGGTCGCAACCTCAGCGCTTGGGCCGCCTTCTTCTTCGTGAACCGGCGCTTTGATGCGCAGTCGGTTGCCCGTCGCCATCGATCGTAGGTGATACACCACTTCAAATCGAGGCTCACGACCGAAGTAGTCCACGGCGGTCACGCTCACCAGGAAGTCAAACCCGGCGGAGTCGCGCAGATAGCGCATCACGTCTTTTAGCGCAGTGGCAGTCACCACAGCCGTGTCATCGCCGTGGTTGCTGTGCGACGAAACGATTGCCTGGGGAAACTGCGCCACCAGCTTGTCGAGATCAGCTTTGCTCATTGCAAAATTCTTCCCTTGCTGCTTCCACGCTCACGGAAAAAGGCGGCGCTACGCCACCACCGGCAGGCGCTTCCGACCATCGGTGGACTGAGCGGCCAGCTCCACTTCTTTGCGATCGCGGCGCTGAACCCAGGTCGTGGCTTCGGCAATCTTCTTCTGGAGGAGAATGAGCCCGTCGAGAACTTGCTCGGGGCGAGGCGGACAGCCTGGAATGTAGACATCCACCGGGACGACCTGATCGCAGCCGGGGACGGTGTTGTAGTTCTGGTAGAAACCACCCGTCGAAGCACACACACCGAATGCGATGACGTACTTCGGTTCGGCCATCTGCATCCAGATGCGATGCAGCACCGGAGCTTGACGCTCGGTGATGGTTCCGACGACGAACAGCAGGTCCGCCTGGCGCGGCGAAAAGCGCGGGAACTCGGCACCGAAGCGAGCGATGTCGTACTTCGAGCCAGCAGTGGCCATGTACTCCATGCCACAGCAAGCGGTGACAAATGGATAGGTAAACAGCGAGTACTTGCGCGCCCAGTTGAGGGCATCGTCAAGGCGGGTGGTGTAGCTCTCGGCCATGTTTTTTTCCTGACTCCCCGGTTAGCCCCAGCCGATGGCGCGCTTACGCCATACATAGGCCAGAGCAACCACCAGCGTGCTCATAAAGACCAGCATCTCGACGAAACCGAAGGCAGTGACGGTGCCAAGGCACTCACCGTGGATGACCGTTCCAAGGCAGGAAAGCCGTCGGAAGATCGCAGCCCACGGATACAAAAACGCCGCTTCGATGTCGAAGATGAGGAAGAGGAGCGCCACTTGGTAGAACTTGACGGAAAAGCGGACGCGGGGACTGCCAATTGGTTCCGAACCGCACTCGAAAGGAGAGAGCTTTTCGGCGTTCTCGCGCTTTGGGCCCAAAAACATGGCGAGACCCAAGAACACGCACGAAAAAGCGATTCCAAACAGAATCGCCACGAGCGTGGGGCCATAGTCAGTTGCTTGTTCGACGGACATTCGGAACCTCGTTTGCTCCGCCGCGAATATAAATGGGTGGCCTTCCGGGTGTCAATCTTCGGAAGTCATTCGCGCAGCCGATGTGCCTTGTGCGAGCCATTTGCTTGGATGCCCTATTCGCTGGTCGATGCATCTTTTTTCGCCTGACGCGAAAGCAGGTGCGAAAGCGCCGACTTGGCCTCTTGTCGAATCCGCTCCTCGCTGTGACTTTGCGAAACAAACTCCAAGTATCGCTGTGCTTCGTCTCCTCCGAGCGCTGCGACCGCTTCGAGCACTTTGCCAAGCTCGCTGGGATCGCGAAACTCGGTGCTATCGAGTATCGGTCGCACCGTCTTCGGATCGCCCAGCTCGACCAGCGCGCCAATCGCTTGATCACGAAGCGCCGTCGGTGAGTGCTTGTCTTTGAGCACCGCCATCGCCAACGGCTGCACGCCCACTTCTTTGCGCTGTGCCAAGATCCGCAGTGCCACGCTGCGCAGATCCGCTTCTTTTTTTGCATTCGAGACAAGCGCGAGCAAATCGCGGCTGGGCACCCCGCTTAGCCGAAGCTGCGCTCCGAGGCTGTGTGCCGTATCTTCAATCGCTCGACGAGCCAGCTCTCGCCACTGAATCGATGTCGGTGTCTGCGTTCGCTCCGCCTGCTCGCTGACCGCCAGGTGCTGAAGTCGCGTAAGCTCTGGTTGCTGCGTCGCTTCGTCGCGCAGTGCATCGGAGCCACGCCGACTTCGCAGCAGTCCCGCCGTCAGAACACGTAGCAGTGGCTGCTTGGCTTTGGCATCACTTCCCGTCGCGTACACCAGACCCGTTTCGATTTGCAGCACAAAGTCGCCTGGCAGCCGCTCAGTCGGAGCCAGCGCCACACTCACCTCTGCCGCACGAAGTCCTGCCACCGCAGCCGCGACCAGAGGCTCGGGCTCGAGCGCTTGCGGCGCACCTTGTCTGGCTGCCGTTTCGTCGGTCTGACTCGCGATCTGAATGTCGACCACCCGCATCGGCGGCGCGGCAGACGGACGCTTACAGCCGCTCACCCCGAAGCACACGCCGAGGCACAGCAGCCAGCCGATCCAGCCCACGCGAGGGTCTCGCTTCATGGCGGCAAGTATAACGTGCCGATCGATCGCATCGCGTCATCGACGCCCATGGAGCGCATGAACCTGGCTGATTGGTTGGATCTCCGACGACAGGAAATGCTGTCGCGCCGCAAAAAGATTATGTCGCCATGACAATACCGTGACATCGGAGCGGCAACATGACGGCATGCAGAGCAAAGCGAAACGACCCGCTCCGTCCGTCGAGATCATCGACACGCCCCGAGAGCGTCCCCCGCGTCCCTTTCAGATCGACAAGCTGACGAGCATTCCGTTTTTCTTGGTCCACATCGCGGCCATTGCCTCCGCGATTTGGATCGGAGCAACGACGACCGACATCATCGTCTGCGTCGCGCTCTACTACATTCGAATGTTCGGCATCACGGCGGGCTTTCATCGCTACTTTTCGCACCGCGCCTACAAGACGTCGCGCTGGTTCCAGTTTGTGCTGGCCGTCATCGGCGGTGCATCGATGCAAAAAGGCGTGCTGTGGTGGGCCGCGCATCATCGCAACCATCACAAGTTCAGCGACATGTCCGAGGACATTCACTCGCCCAAGCAAGACGGCTTTTACTGGTCGCACGTCGGCTGGATTCTGTCGAACGACTACGATCACACCGAGTGGGATCGCATCCGTGACTTTGCCAAGTATCCCGAGCTGCGCTGGCTGAATCGCTGGCACTGGGCGCCCGCACTCGTCGGTGGAGCCATCTTGTACGCAATCGGCGGCATCCACTGGTTTGTGTGGGGCGGTCTGGTCAGCAGTGTTCTACTGTGGCACGGCACCTTCTTTATCAACTCGCTTGCGCACGTCTGGGGCAGCCGTCGCTATCCGACCACCGACACGAGCCGCAACAACTTCTGGCTGGCGCTCATCACGATGGGCGAAGGCTGGCACAACAACCACCACTACTACCAGAGCACCGCCAACCAAGGCTTCTTCTGGTGGGAAGTCGACTGTAGCTACTACATCCTCAAGATGCTGTCGTGGGTCGGCGTGGTGTGGGATCTGCGGACTCCACCAGCGCACATCCTGGCTGGCAAAGAGCCGGTCAGCGACGCGGTAAGCGAAGTTGTCAGCGAAGCCATCAGCCCACCGGTTCCGCCCGCCGCCCTCCCAACCGCCTAGCCTGCCCGTGATACACTTGGGCCCTCTTTATTCTGGAGAGCGCTCATGAGCAAGCAGTCCGAGCCCGCCGCATCAGGCTGGCAGCCCGCCCAGCCCGGAGAACAGCGCAGTCCCTGCCCGGCCCTGAACTCACTGGCCAACGGTGGCCACATTCCCCGCAGCGGCATCGCCACGCGCGCGCAGCTGGTGTCCGCGATGGTCAACCGACTCGGCGTGTCCACCGCGCTGGCCGACAAGCTGGCCGTCGCTGCAATGGAAAAGTTTGGTAAGCCCGGCGAAGGCAGCGAGCAAGTGCTGCATCTTCAAGATCTGTGCGAGCACGGCAAGCTCGAACACGACGCCAGCCTGACCCGCCAAGACACCCACGTTGGAGACAACGCCAAGGTCGATCCAGCGCTCGTCGAGCAGCTGCTGTCGCTCAGCAAGAACGGTCAGACGCTGACACTGGATGATCTGGCAACGGCTCATCAGATTCGCATGCAGCAGTCGGCCCAAGGCGGTCATCAGGTTCCGTCCAAAGCTGGCTTCGTTGGCACCGTCGAGGCATCGCTGCTCTATAACGTGCTGTCACGCGGTCAAAACGGCATCAGCCTGGCCGACGCCCGCGAGTTTCTGCTGCACGAGCGCATTCCCGAAGGTCTGACGGGACGAGACATCTCGATGCCACAGGTCGCACGACGCGCGATCACGATTGCGCTCAAAGGCAACCTGCCGATCTGTGACGCAGCCCGTCGCGCCAAAGACGCGCTCAAGAAGTAACTTCCCAGGCAGCTTGCGGGTTACAGTCCGCAGCGCATGCCGCTTCTTGAACTGCTTCTGACGGCGCTCGATACGCTTCGTGCCAACAAAGTCCGCGCGGTGCTGACCACGCTGGGCGTCATCATCGGTGTGCTGTCGGTGATCTTGCTCGTCTCTCTAGGGGAAGGAGCCCGCAGCTATCTCGGCGACACCTTCGCTGGGCTCGGTTCCAACTTGCTTCAAATCCAACCTGGTCGACGAGAAACCAAGGGATTTGGCAGCCCTTCGCTCGGCACGGTCTACAAGATCACCCGCGAAGACGAACAGATCTTGGCCCGTCGAGCCAGCACCATCGATGGCGTCAGCGGTGTCGTCACCGGCGGCGGAACCGTTCGCTACGTCAATCGTCGCCGCGACACGCTCATCCTCGGCGTCAGCAGCCGCTTCACCGAAATCCGCCAGCTTCAGGTCGAACAAGGTCGCTTTTTGTCCGATGAGGACATTGATGCCCGACGTCGCTTCGTTGTCCTCGGGCGCACGGTCCTTTTGGAGCTATTTGGCGACGAAAATCCGCTCGGCAAAGTGATCAAAGTCGCCGACGGAGAGTTCCGCGTCATCGGGCTGATGGAACACAAAGGTCAGACGCTCGGCTTCGATCTCGACGACATCGTCTTCATTCCCGTCACCACTGCGATGGACTTATTCGCCGTCGAGGGACTTTCCCACGTCCTCGCCCGCGCCCGCGACAAAGTCAGCGTCGAGCCCGCCATCGAAGAAGTCACCGAGCTGCTCCGTCGTCGTCACAACGATCAAGTCGACTTCACCGTGATCTCTCAAGACGACATGCTCTCGACGGTAAACGGCATCATGAACACGTTTTCGATGGTGCTCATTGCGATCGCCAGCATCTCGCTTGTCGTCGGAGGCATCGGCATCGCCAACATCATGCTGGTGTCGGTCCGCGAGCGAACCCGTGAAATCGGCGTCCGTCGCGCCGTCGGAGCCAAGAAGCGTCACGTCCTGCTCCAGTTTCTGCTCGAGTCGATCGTGATCTCGCTGCTCGGAGGCATCATCGGGCTGCTGCTCGGTGCGCTGATCATTACGATGGGACGACTGCTGGTTCCAGGGCTGCCCGTGCGACTGTCCTTTGACATCGTGCTGATCGCGGTTGGCTTCTCTGCGCTCGTCGGAATCTTATCCGGCGTAGTTCCCGCTCAGCGTGCAGCCAGCCTCGATCCGGTCGAAGCGCTACGCTACGAATAGCCTACTGTTTGGGCCTGTGCGTCGACACCTTTTGCCACGCCATCACGCAGCCGACGCTCAACCCCAAGAGCCCGAGCCCAGCGGAAAACGTCACTCCGTGTGAGGTCTTTCCGTCGAGCCACCGTCCCACATACATCCCAGCCAGCGTCGGAATGACCACCAACCAGCCGAGCCCAACCATCGTCACTGCCGTCGCAATCAGGCTGTGCTGATCTTGACGATGACGCGCACGCCGCTCCGCCAGACGGCTCGCCGACTCAGGAAGTGGATCGGGATGCGCACGCTTCGACGGAGGTTCGACGCTCATCGATCCACCAGCCGCCGAGTCGTCCCGCCGCCTTGATCCTGACGAAGATAGTCCGTCATGTGATGAATCAGCGATCCTTCCAGACGAGAAAAACTCTTGTGCGCTTCCGCTTCTTGCGCCGCCGCAGCCAGCAGTCGCTGCTTCACATCCGTCGACAACACCCCAAGATCATCACCGAGCGTTGCCTCTCGCGCAAAGACCTGAACATGCCGACCGCCCGTGACTTGCAGCACGCCGCCGCGTAGACCGATGAAGCGCTCCTCGCTTGCCGATCCGTCAGAGCCATCGACGTCACCGCGACGATAGATCAGCACCGACACCGCGAGCACCGTCAGAAAGTCCGCATGTCCGGGCAAGATCCCAAACGATCCCGTCACATCCTCGGCGCGAACATGCCAAACCCCAGCGACATCGAGCACCACCTGAAGCGGCGTCACGATCGTCAGACGCAGGCTCCGTCGCTGGATCGGGAAAGAAGTCGGCTCGCTCATCGCTGTAAAGACAAGCGTCCCGTCGATCAGTACGAAAGCAGCGTCACAATCGGATGCCCAACCAGCGGCTTCCGACCATCCAAAAACGCCAGCTCGAGCACGAAGCCAAAGCCCAGCACCTCGGCGCCCTGACGCTGACACAGTCGCGCCGCACCAGCCGCCGTTCCACCCGTCGCCAGCACATCGTCGATGATCACGACCCGCTGACCCGCCACCGCGTCTTCGTGCATTTCCAGCGTGCCGCTTCCGTATTCAAGCGAGTAGCTCTCCGTGACGCGACGATACGGCAGCTTGCCCGGCTTCCGAACGGGCGCAAAGCCCAGGCCCAGACGCTCGGCAATCGGCGCAGCGAAGATAAAGCCGCGCGACTCGACACCAACGATCATCGTCGGACGAAGCGGAGAAATCCGCTCTGCGAGCAGCTGGATCGACATCCGAAACGCCGTCGCATCTCCGAGGAGCGGCGTGATGTCCTTGAACAGAATGCCAGGCTTGGGAAAGTCAGGAACGTCACGGATGTGACGGGCCAAAAGCGACACCGCTGGGTCAGAAACCATGGCCGCACACTATCATCGCGAGTCGTTTTCCCAAAGCACGGGCATCACATACCGACGCGTCTCATGCCGCCGCCACCACCGGGAGCCCCAGCGGGTCGTGGCACGCCCATCGGACTACTTGGACCCGAGGAACCCGACGAAGTCTTCTGCGACTCGATGACGATGACCTGATCTTCGCTGACGCCTTCGGTGATTTCTGTGTTGAGTCCGTCGCTGATGCCAACGCTCACGAAGACCGGACGAATGCCTTCACCGTCGGGAACAAACAGCGGCGTCTTGCTCTTGCCTTCGCCTTTGTTGCGTCGCTCGCGATTTTCGGGCTTGGCTCCGTCGCTGCCCGAGCGTTCCATCCGAGGCTTAAATCGCAGCGCAGCGTTTGGCACAAGCAGCACCTCTTTTCGGTCCGCGACCACGACCCTGACGTTCGCAGTCATGCCCGGTCGCAGCAGCAGCTCCGCGTTGTCCACATCGAGCACCACCACGTACGTCACGACGTTTTGCACCGTCTGCGCAGCGTTGCGAATCTGCGAGACCTTGGCGCGGAAGCGCTTGCCGCGAAACGAGTCAACCGTAAACTCAGCGCTCGCTCCGACGGTCAGATAGCCAATGTCCGCTTCATCGACACTGGCCAAGACCTGCATCTTGCGCAGATCGCCAGCGATCTGAAACAGGTTCGGCGCTTGAAACGACGCCACCACCGCTTGTCCCAGCTCGACGTTGCGAGAGATCACCACACCATCGACCGGCGACAAGATCACCGAGTTTTTCAGGTCCAGCCGCGCTTTGTCGAGGCTCGCTTGCGCCAGCTTCACACCCGCTTCTGCCGCTTGAACGCTCGCTGCCGTGCTCTGTTCCGTCGCCACAGCCGTGTCACGGTCCGCCGCCGAGATGTAGTTTTTCGCAAACAGCGCCCGCGCTCGCTCCGCCACCCGCGCCGCGTTTTGAGCATCTGCTTTCGTGCGAATCAGGTTCGCTTGCGCCGACGCCACGTTCGCTTCTTGGCTCTTCACTGCCGTCTGAAACAGCGCCGGATCCAGCTCCACCAAGATCTGCCCTTGCTTCACCGTGTCGTTGTAGTCGGCATGCAGCTTGTACACGATGCCCGACACCTGCGAGCCCACCGGCGACAGCAGCAGCGGCTGAATCGTTCCCGTCGCGCTTACGACCTGCGTGACATCGCCGCGCGTCACCTTCGCCGTCACCCAGCGAGGCGCGTCGCTCTTACGGAAAAACAGCCGATACGCACCGATACCGAGCCCGATCACAACGACCGCAAGACCCAGCCACATCCACAGCTTCCGCCGAGACGCTGACGTTTGTTCGCTCATGGCGAGGTTCCTCCTCGAGGCTCGGGCTCTTTGATCAGTTCCCCAAGATAAAAACGCAGGCTCGCCCGCTGCTGCGCCAGCGCAAAGTCCGCCTGAACTTGCTGGGCCTGCGCCTGCATCGCCGACACCTGCGCGTCGCCCAGCTCAATCGCATTGCCAACACCTGCGCGATACCGACCGTCTGCCATTTCAAGCTGCTTTTTGGCCTGATTCGCGAGCGCCACCGACGCTTCCACCGTCAGCCACGCCGTCAACACCTGCTGAAGCGCTTGCTGAAGCTGACTGCGCACCGACAGACGAAGCTGCTGAAGGTTTGCCCGCGCCAGCGACAGCTGAGCCTGCGCATCCCGAACCGCATACACCGTCGACAATCCTGTCAAAACCGGCCAGTTCAGCCCGAGCGTTCCCGTCACCAGCAGACCCGGTAGCGACTGCTGCGTGGTGACATCCAGCCCGCTGATTCCACCGATGGTTCCGCTGCTCAGCGAAGCACTTCCCCCAATGGACAGCGTCGGCAGATAATCCGCACGCGCCGCTTTGAGCTGTGCTTCCGCCGCACGAACCCGCGACTGAAGCGACTGATAATCGGGACGATTCAAGAGCGCCGAATCGACCGTCTCATCGGGGATCGTCGCCACTGTCTCGGCACTGGCACCGCTCAGCAGCGATTCCAGCGCATGCGGAGGCGGGAGCACCGACGACATCGGACGCTTTTGCCAGCGCGACCAGTCGCTTTCCGGCAGACCCAGCGACTGCAAAAACTGTGTTCGCGCAACTTGCACATTGCCCTGCGCTTGCAGCACCTGCAGCCGAGACTGCGCCACCGCCGTCTGAGCAATCAGCACATCGATCTGCGGCTTGGTCCCAATCTTGAAAAAGCTCTCAGCCTGTTTCAGTCGTCGAAGCTGCTGCTGCTGGTTTTCGCTCGCGACGGACAGCAGCGCTTCCGCTTGCAGCACCGCATAAAAACCGCTCATCGCCCCGAGGACGACCTGTGACTGAACGTTACGCTCGTCGGTCTGAGCCGCTTGGGCACTGGCTTGCGCGGCGGAAATGCGACCTCCGACGCGACCGAAGTCGTAGATCATCTGGTTTAGCGCCAGCTGACCACTCGATCGCAGCGTCGAGACGGCGCTCTGACCGTTCATTCCGCCAATTTGGTAGCTGTAGTCGCCACGCACCGTTCCCGACAGCGTCAGCTGCGGCAGCCACGAGCTTCTCGCCGTCCCCACCCGCGCTTCCGCCGACAGCTTGCTCTGACGAGCCGCTTCCGCCGTCGGACTATGAGCCAGCGCAACTTGAATCGCTTCGCCAAGTCCAATCGGAGCCGTCGTCGCTGCATCCGCCACAGCTTGCGCGCTTACCGACGAGACTGTTCCCGCCGTAAGCGCAACCGAACAGACGACCGCCCATCGAGCCCAGCCGACGCGTTTCATGACCGCACCTCAAGTGAACGCAGCGCACGCACTTTCCGTTCCTGAAACTGCGAATCTAACCATCGATCTGAGCCCAGCGCTCGTCCAAGCAGCGTCACCGCCGACGATCCCGCCAGCAGCGAATACACCGACTGCCGGGTCACTTTCACCGGCTGATCCGGCGTCAGCAGCGGCGATCCCACATCACCGAGCAGCGCCAGCGTATCGACCGCCAGCCACAGCGGCCAGATGCACGCGAGCCGCAGCCGCACCTGCTGTGTCGGAATCGCCAGCACATACGGCCAGGCTTCGTCGCAGCGAGCCATTCCGAGCGCCAGCAGCTCGCCGGTCAAGTGCCGCATCGCTCGCGCTTCCGTCAGATCGACGGGTGGCCGCTGGGTGAGAGCAAACAAGCGCTCCGACGACAGACCGTGCTTGGTAAGAAGCGGCTCTGGCACATAGCAGCGTCCGATCCGCAGATCCGACGCCATGTCTCGCACCACGTTGGTCAGCTGCAGCGCTTTTCCGAGCGCCACGCCTTGCGAAAGCCGCTCCGGTTCCGCCAAGTGAGACAGGCCCGGAATGTGCGCGGCACAGATCTCTGTCCAGAACTCTCCGACGCAGCCCGCCGCGTAATAGGTGTATTCGTCCAGATCTTCGAGCGAGCGCAGCGTCACAACCTGATCCGCCGAAGTCACGCTCCCAGCCGCTGGAAATCGTCGCAGATCCACCTGCATCCCCGAGATGAGCTGGTGCAGCACCTTGGCCATCAACGCGCGATCGCCATCGGACGACTGCGCAAGCAGTGTCAGGCAGTCTCCGAGCACGGAAAGCAGCGTCCGTTCACTCGATGGAAGCGAGCTCACAGCTCCGTCGGACAGTGCGCTTGTCAGCGAGCGATGAAGCTGATCCGTCGCGGCTCGATCGCCCGCACAGGCCCGATCCAGCTCGGTCAGCAGATCAAGCCGCACGGACGCAGGCAGCAGGTCGGTATCCGCAATCGTGTCCGCCGCACGCGCCAGCAGATAAGACAGCCCAATCTGAGCGGCCACTGCCTCGGGAAGCACACGGACACTGAAGTAGAAAGAACGAGAGACGCGCTCAAGCAGCGCGGTAAGGGAAGGCGAAAGCACGATGGAAACAGTGCGTTACTTGGGGGCGCCAGGAGTCGGCGTCGCAGCCACGGGAGGACGCTGACCCATTGCCTTGAGAGCCGCCGCTTCAGCCAGTGCAGCCTGGCGCTCGTTTTCTTCGGCGGGACCAATGTGCTCTTTGTTCGTGTCGTCGAGCATCTTGTGATAGACGAGCAGACCGTCCGTCGACGTAAAGCCCTTCGGGCTCGACTGATTGAACACGCCTTCGAACACATACTGCTTGCCGATCGTCAGCTTCGGCTCGCGACCACGGAAGCCGCGATATTCGGCGATCAGCAGGCCCTTTTCCTTCGAGCCATTCAGCTCGTCCGATGCGTACATGTGCGGCTCTTCGCACTGCTTGCACTGCTGGCCCTTCGGACAGACCGGGCACTTGTAGACTTCGAGCAGGTACGCCTTCACCTTCACCTTCTGCCCGATGTACTTGTTCTTCGTGTCGCTGTAGCGCTTAAACTCTTTGCGCAGTCCGTAGATCGACACCGTTCCGTCGGGATACTCACGCGGAGTGCTCGGCTCTGCGAACGACGGCGGCGGCGGCAGGTTCAGCTTCACACCGGGAAGCAGCGTCGCACCGACTCCTGTGTTGTCGAGCAGCCCAGCCAGACCTTTGTCACAGCCAGGCACGAGCGATCCCAGCAGAAGAAGCAGCGACAGCCACTTCACTCGACGGAGGAGCCCATGCTTTTGACCAGTTGGTTGGACGAGCCCCAGGCGGACGCGACCTTTCACGGATGCCAAGTTCATCTTCTGCCATTCCTCTTCTGCCGACTGGGCAGAGCGCCAAAAACGACCACCGTTTTGCTGTTTCGCAAAAAACAGTGCGTACGCAATAGGTTTATTTATACCGCTCGCAATAACAAGCAGGATGCTGATTCGTTACCATGTCAGCCTCTGCGTCGCAACCTTCACGACCGACGGCTTGGCAACACAGAACGTACGCACAATCAAACCTTACGGCATCAGCGCAGGACCAAGCAGCCTGGGCCCAATCACCGACCAGTCTGCCGCTTGCGCCCGAAGCAAGCCCGCAGCTCGCAGCTGGTCCGCAGTCTTTTCGTCGCAGAGCACTTGCCGAAGCGCTCCAAGCAGCGACGAAGCCTCGCCCGGTTTTGTCAGAAGTCCTGCCGACTGAAGCTGCTCCGCCACTCCACCCACGCTCGAGGCAACCACTGGACAGCCCGCCGCCAGCGCTTCCCACAGCACCACGGGCGCCCCTTCGGTTCGACCATCCGCGAGCTGTAGCGACGGCAAGACCAGCGCATCCGAAGTCCACAGCAGCGTCTGCTTTTCCGTCCCGCTCACCGCACCCACGAAGCGCACCGGCAGTCCCAGACGCTCAGACTCGTGCTGAAGCGAAGCCCGCTCGGGACCGTCCCCAGCCACGATCAGCTCAACGGGAACTTCCATCGCAAGCTGCGCCATCGCAGCCAACAGCACCGACACGCCTTTGACCGGAACCAGTCGGCCCAAAAACAGCACTCGCTTGCGGGAGCCACCGACCAGTCGCCGCGCCAAGAGCCGCTGCGAATCCGTCGCTGAAAATGCTGCCACATCGATTCCCATCGGCACCACTTCACCCGGCGCACCATCGATTTGCAGATGGGACGCGCTGTAGATCAGCCGCGTCTTTGCCGACAGCCAGCGCACCAGCGACTGCGCATGAACGCGCCGCAGCAAGTGAATGTCCGACGAGTGCGCAATCGCCACATGTGGCCGCTTCCCCTGACACAGCGTCGCCAGCATCCCACACGGAGCCAGCCAGTGCGAGATCAGCACGTCGCTGTCAGCCAGCCGCCGCGCACACTGTGCCAGCAGCGCACCGGAAAACCGTCCCACCCGAAGCAGCGTCGAAAGCGGCTCTCGCAAAAGACCGTTCGACAGCGCATCCGGCGCACCGCCATGAAAAAACAGCGACGACGACAGCCGATGAACCTCGATCCCGTCGAGAAGCTCGTGCGGCTCGGCCACACCGTCGCCCGCACAGATCACCGTGACCCGATGTCCGCACCGTCGCAGATACAGGTTCAGTCCATGGACAAAGCCGCCCGCCGAGTCACCCGAGAAGCGCGGGTACGATGTCGTCACTACTCCGACGTGCACGGGTTCTCCGCCCGTTCGTCTCGCCGTCGCATCCGAGCCCACAGCCGCCACGGCAGCGCCCGCAGCGCCACAAACAGCACCGGATAGATCGCCGTCCGCAGCGAAATCCCCGATCGCCACGCGCTGCCATAAATCGTGCGAACCGGGACATCCAGCACGCGCGCTCCACCGACCCACAGTCGCGCCAGCAGGTCATTCGGATAGCCGTAGCGCGGAAACAGCCCGTCGAGATCAATCGCGTGCAGCGTCCGATTCGTCACTGCCGTAAACCCACACTGCGAGTCAAACATGCGCGGATAACCCGCCGTCAGCCTCGTCAGCAGCGACAGCGCAATGTTTCCAACGAGCCGCAGCCTCGGCATCGTCTGCCACACTTCTTGATACGCGAAGCGATTGCCTTTGACGTAGTCGGCCTGACCCTCGACGATCGGCGCAAGCAGCTTCGGAAGATCCGCAGGATCCATCTGCCCGTCGCCCGCCATCACCACCGCGACATCACTGTCTAGATCCATCGCACGACGATAGCCCGTCGCCACTGCAGCCCCGACACCTTGGTTGTGAAAGTGACGAAGCACCTCGACGCCAGGACGCGCATGCTCCGCAGCCACCGACGAGGTCATGTCCACACTGCCATCATCGACGACCAAGATGTGATCCACGTAGTCCGGTATCGTCGCCAGCGTGCTGGGCAGGTTGTCTGCTTCGTTATAGGCCGGGACGACCACCGCGACCCGGAGCCCTTTGTACATGTCTCATTGTCCCGTGCCACCGTCGAAGGTGGCGGCTAGTCATGTTGCTTGGCTGGTTCTTATGTTTCGCTATGAAGCGCGCTACTTGTCGACGACTGAGATCTTGCCGTCGATGATCTCTTTGCGCAGCGACTCAACTCGGTCACGCACAGACGGAGGAATCATGCCGCGCGCAGGCTCGTCGTACGCATAGTCGACACCACCTTCGCGCAGACCGAAGACCTTCACACCGGGTTCAAAGCGTCCGTCGCGCAGCGAAGAAATCACGTCGAAGACGCTGACCTCTACACGCTTGACCATCGACGTCATCACGACGCCGGGTGCTTCGTCCCACTGATCGCTATCGACGCCAATCGCGCGTCGTCCCGTCTCGCGAGCCGCTTCAAAGACCCCAAGTCCCGTCGAGCCCGCCGCATGAAAGACCACGTCCGCACCGGCTTGATACTGCGCCATGGCCAGCTCTTTGCCGCGCGCTGGATTTTTGAACGCATCCGCGCTCGTTCCGGCATATCCGACGAGAACTTTGCACGCAGGACACACCGAAAGCGCACCTTGTCGAAATCCGGCCTCGAACTTGTGAATCAGCGGAATGTCCATGCCACCGACGAAGCCAAGCGTCTGATGAGATGACTGAAGCGCAGCCACCGCACCGACGAGAAAGCTTCCTTCTTCTTCTCGAAACTTCAGCGCCACCATGTTCTTCGGCGGAACCACAAAGCCGTTCGCATCAAACTTCGCGTAGTCAACGCAGGCAAAGTGCCGCTCGGGATAGTCGCGCGCAATCTGGAGCATGTCGTCGGAAAACACGAAGCCGACACCCAAGATCAGGTCAAAGCCTCGCGCCGCCAGCAGTCGCAGTCCCGACTCACGATCCGCACCGTCGCCTGGCTCGACAAACTCCGCTGAAATCCCCAGCTGTTGGACCGCCAGATCGACGCCACGAAACGCCGCATCGTTGAACGACTTGTCACCTCGGCCACCGACGTCAAAGACCAGACCGACCCGCAGGGTCTTCGCTCCCCGTTGGGTGGTGTTCGACACATCGGCACGCAGCGGCCACAAAAGCAGTCCATTTACCGCGACCAGCATCAGCGTCACAACGAGCAGCACGTTTCGCGAAGCGGCTTTCACGCCGGAACCTATACCACATGTGGTAAGGCTGCCCGAGCGAGGTCATGTGCCGATGCAAACCACGATCACCGAGAGTCAGTTTTACTTTGGCCTGCTCATCTCGTTTTGGGTGATGGCAGCATTCACCGTCGTAAACCTACTGTTTCGCGTCGCACCGTACGGTCGCTATCAAAACCAGAGCAAAGGCTGGGGCCCCGAGATCAGCGCCACCGTCGGCTGGATCGTAATGGAAGCGCCCGCCTCTGTCGCACCGCTCGCGCTGTTTTTCTGTAGTTCTCGACGAGACACCGTCTTGTTCGTCTTTGCCCTGATCTGGCAAGTGCACTACTTCCATCGCGCCTTCATCTTCCCGTTCCGTCGTCGCGGTGGAGGCCAAATGCCGCTCGTCATCGCGCTCCTCGCCGTCGTCTTCAACCTGGGCAACGCCTACCTAAACTGGCGTTTTCTCACGGAGCTTGGCCCGCGCTACGACGTAAGCTGGCTCTGCGATCCGCGCTTTGTCGTCGGAACCGCCATCTTCTTCCTGGGTTTTGGCATCAACCAGCACGCCGACTGGATCTTGTTCAACCTGCGCAAGCCCGGCGAGACCGGCTACAAAATTCCCTACGGCGGCATGTATCGCTTCATCTCGTGTCCCAACTACTTCGGCGAGCTGGTCGAGTGGACGGGCTGGGCCATCTTGACGTGGTCGCTCGGAGGGCTCACCTTCGCGCTGTGGACCGCAGCCAACTTGGTGCCGCGTGCCGTCTCTCATCATCGCGACTACCACAAGCGCTTTCCCGAATATCCCAGCGAGCGCCGCGCCGTCATCCCGTTTCTGCTCTAGCTTCGACGAGCCGTTCAGCCGACTTCCGCGCCGATCTCGCCCACTGCCGCCCGTTTCCTGAACATCGATCCATCCTGCCGACCGATTGCACGCTCGCTTCCATCGCAGCGGATCGCACGACCGTCGCGGACTTGGGCATCGCCGCACGCTTCTCCATCGCAACCGAAGGAAACCCATGACCCTACATCGCCAGCCGATCTCGATCGCTCTGAGTGGCGGTCTGTGGCTGCTCACTGGGCTGCTGTATCGCAAGCTTCCCGATCCCATCCCGACGCACTTCAACCTGGCCGGGCAAGCCGACGGCTTTGCACCCAAGCCCTGGGGCGTGCTGATCTTTCCGATCATGACGACGGTGGTGGTGCTCGTGTTTGCGCTGATCCCAACGCCGCCCCAGTCCGATCCGCAGGACGAACGACCGCAGATCTTGTCTCGACTGTCCGCCGCAGTGGTGATGATGCTGGTGGCAGTTAGCGTCGCGGTGTATCTGGTTGCGCTCGGTCAGCCAGTGCCGATGAGCAAGCTCATCCCTTCGCTGCTGGGACTTCTGCTGATCGCAATCGGAAATGTGCTGGGAACGGTAAGCCGCAATCGCTGGGTCGGAATCCGTACGCCGTGGACGCTGAACGACCCAGAAAACTGGAGCAAGACACATCGCTTGGGCAGCAAGGTGTTTGTCGCAGTGGGAGGATTTCTAACGGTGGCGGCGTGGATGGGAGCAAGCTGGCTGCTGCTCCCTGCGGTGGTGACGGTGGCAGGAGTGCCGGTGGCCTATTCGTACTGGCTCACGCGGCACAAGACGACCGAGTAGCTCGCGCCGGCAAGACTGCCGACGGACGAGCGACTATTCCTCTTCCTCTTCGTCCTCGTCCTGCTTGCGGCGCTGCTTCTTGCCCTTCTTCTTGAGGACATCGCCCAGCTTCGCACCCAGCTCGCCCGAGCCGAAGCCCTGCGCTGCCGAGACTGCCGCTGCACGATTCGCCGCCTTGATCGACAGGCCGATCTTGCGCTCTTGCGGATCGAGCGAGATGACCTCGACGTTCACATCCTGACCGGGCTTGAGCACCGAGCGAGGATCCTCGACGCGATCGTCAGAGATCTCCGAGACGTGAACCAGGCCTTCGACGCCCTTGTCCAGCTCAACGAAGGCACCAAAGTCGAGCACCTTCTGCACCTTGGCGGGGACGATGCTGCCGACCTTGAACTTGTCCGGGATGATCGCCCACGGATCCGCATTGAGCTGCTTGATTCCGAGCGAGATCTTCGGCTTTTCGCCGTCGGTGGTGTCGATGTTGATGACCACCGCTTCGACTTCGTCACCCTTGTTGAACATCTCCGACGGGTGCTTGATGCGCTGGGTCCAGCTCATATCCGAGATGTGGACCAGACCGTCGATGCCTTCTTCGATCTCAACGAAGATACCGAAGTCAGCGATGTTGCGAACGCGACCCTTGACGCTCGTGCCCGGCGGGTACTTCGCAGCAAGCTGCTCGTACGGGTTCGGCTCAAGCTGCTTCATACCGAGCGAGATGCGGTTGTTCTTGGCATCGATATCGAGAACGACTGCCTCGACCGTGTCGCCAACCACAACCACCTTCGACGGGTGCTTGACGCGACGCGTCCAAGACATCTCGCTGATGTGAACCAGGCCTTCGATGCCTTCTTCCAGCTCGATGAACGCGCCGTAGTCCTTGAGAGAGACAACCTTGCCCTTGACGACGGTACCGGGCGTATAGCGCTCGGCGGCGTGGCTCCAAGGATCGTCGGTGATCTGCTTAAGACCGAGGCTTACTCGCTCGGTGTCCGCATTGTACTTGAGGACCTTCACACGGACGTGATCGCCAACTTGGAACAGCTCGGACGGGTGATTGACCCGGCCCCAGCTCATGTCGGTGATGTGCAGCAGGCCGTCGATGCCGCCGAGGTCGATGAACGCGCCGTACTCGGTCAGGTTCTTGACGATGCCTTCGACCGTCTGGCCTTCGGTGAGCTTCTCGAGCGTCTGCTCTTTCAGCTCTGCGCGCTCCTTTTCGAGGAGAACGCGACGCGACAGCACAATGTTGCCGCGCTTTTTGTTGAACTTGATGACCTTGAACTTGAACTGCTTGCCAATGAAGGAGTCCAGGTTGCGAACCGGTCGCAGATCAACTTGCGAGCCCGGAAGGAACGCCTTCACACCACCGCGAATGCCGACCGCGAGGCCGCCCTTCACGCGCTGCGAAATCACGCCTTCGATCAGCTCGTCACGCTCGCACGCTGCCGAGATCTCGTCCCACACCTTGAGACGATCTGCTTTCTCCTTCGAGAGAACACACAGACCGTTCTCGTTTTCGCGGCTCTCGAGGTAGACGTCGATCTCGTCGCCCTCTTTGAGGAGAACCTGGCCATCCGGGCCCAAGAACTCAGCAAGCGCCACCTGGCCTTCTGACTTGTCTCCGATGTCAACAATGACGTGGTCTTTGTTGATCTGGATGACTCGCCCACGGACGATCTCGCCCTCTTTTACGTCTCCGTGTTTGAGGCTCTCCTCAAACATGGCGGCGAACGAGTCGCCCATCTGTGGCCCTGCGGAAGTTCCCTGAAGTCCGGACATGCGTTTATCGAATCTCCCTTCGTTCCTCACTCGGCAGCCGACTGTGAGGATTGTCTACGTAAGCACGAACCACAGTCCGCCTAGGAGGAGCATGCATGCGCGTCACTCGATTTACACGAGGCATTTCGACTGAGGCAAAAGAGCAAGTCGCGAGGCTGATGAGAACAGGGTACAGCACTGACGTAGGAGCGAAACTTATGCTGCCACATGATAGGCCGTCAAGAGAATTTCCATGACAAAATCACAAAAACTGCAAAGGCTTGGTTAGGCCGCAATGAAGCGGTCTTTCGCGCAATCGAAGCTGCGGAGCAGCGTCGAGCGGATCGTAATTCGGACTTCTCTTTGCTGATTTTTCTGCGGACGCCCGCGCCGCGCGGTGTCTGTCTATTGATTGGCGCTGTTGCGCTGTAGCGGATCAGCACACAGCGGCTTCTGCGGCTAACCGAGTTCGGGTTGGCCCGCGTTTGGTGGCTAGAAATCGCTACCGCCATCCCGTAGCATGAGAATTTACGATGGAGTCTCCTCATCGCCAGCAGGATGACGGTACCGAGGTGCGTGATGGTCAAGTCGCGACCCCGACCGCAGCGATCGCCGATCTGATTCCCGAGTTGCTCAGTGCAATCGGTGACGGCGCGGTGGTGTTATCGGCCCCGAGCGAACGCGCGCTGTGGGCCAACGAGCAAGCCAGCGAGCTGCTCGGACTTGATCCATCCTTGCTGCTTCGCGCGACGTTTGCGGATGTCGTTGCGCAGCTTGCGAAGCGGCTGACCGCAGAAACGCAGTCTCAAGCGACGGCGATCCTCTCGCTGCCCAGCGATCCCAGCGAGCCAACACAAGGACGGCTGGTGTTCCAAATCCAAGGCGAGCCGACCGAGCGAGCCATCGACTGGAGCATTCGCAAGCTGACGGCTCCAAGCGATCGCTGGCTGCTGCTGCTACGCAACGTCACGGCGCTGTGGGCAAGCGAGCGGGCACATCAGCGAACCAACTCCGTGCTGCACAACGTGGTGGATGAGCAGCAACACCTATTACAGATGATCCGCCAGCTTGGAACACCCGTTCTACCGATCTATCGGCGGATCGTGGTGTTGCCGCTGGTCGGTCACGTCGACAGCAGCCGCGCCGAGCATGTCATGGATGCCGTACTGGCCGCGATCGTTCGCTATCAAGCGGCGGTGGTGCTGATCGATATCACTGGCGTGACGGTGGTTGATACGGCGGTTGCGAACTCGCTGATTCAGACGGTGCGAGCCGCCGACATGATCGGTGCGCTGAGCATCTTGGTGGGCATCTCTGCCGAGGTGGCGCGCTCGATGGTTCATCTGGGCGTCGGACTCGATCGGGTCGTGACCCAGCGCGATCTGCAAGCGGGCATCGCGTACGCGCTCAAGCACACGGGCCACGCGATCGTGCGCGTCCGGGAAGAGATCGACTGGATTGCCAACTTCATCGGCGGTGAGACGGTGACAGAAGCCGAGTCGTCCGCAGCATCCCAGACATCTGCGACCGAAGAAGCGATCGAGACGGAATCGGAGCCCTCTGCTGAGCCGGACTTGCTCGCGCCGAGCACTACACAAGAGGTGCCACTCTAGTCCGCAGGGACCCGTGGATTGTGAGCGCGATACCTGCAATTTGCGCACCCTAGACACCCAAACCGTGTAGGATGAAGGTCATTCTTCCGAGCGAGTGCGCTCGGTGTGAGTGCCATTGGCCGAGGAACTTGATGCCTGCGACGCCCAACGCAGATTCCGAGCAAAGCACGCGTAGTGCTAGCTCGATCTCAAGGGTGCTCAAAGCTTCTCCGCGAGCGGGAGCATCGGGCAGCAGAGAGATCGAACCGCGAATCGCCGACCTAGCCCGATCGCCCAAAGTGGCGGTGCGCGATGTCATTTCGGGCTCGATCTCCGCGCTTGTGACGATCAGCTATAGCTTGTCGTTTGCCGCGATGATCTTTTCGGGTCCGCTCAAAGGAAACCTGGAAGACGGCGTGCGCATGTCGCTGATGAGCGCCGGCCTCACGCTGATCCTGGTTGCGCTCACGAGCCCCTTCTTCTTTGCGATCGCGGGTCCAGACTCACGCTCGGCAGCCGTTCAAGCGGCGATGGCGATGATGCTGACCGAAAAGATCGCCGACAAAGATCCGTCGCCACACATCGTGTTTGCGCTGGCGCTGTCGACGGCAGTAACCGGCGTTGCGCTCTACGTGCTCGGCAAGCTCAAGATGGGGCGCTGGGTTCGTTACATTCCCTATCCCGTCGTCGGAGGCTTCCTGGTTTCCACCGGCTGGGTTCTTGCCGTCGGTGGCATGCGCGTCATGGTGCCTCCAGATGTGCAGGTCAACTTCGATCTGTTGCCGCAGCTTCTTCAGCGAGGAGCGCTCGGGCAGACGCTGTTTGGCATTGGCTTTGCCGCGACGATGTTCTTTGTGCTGGGACGCGCCCAGCAGTACTTCGCACTTCCAGCACTTCTCGTCGGTGGAACGCTGCTGACGCACGTCATCATTGCGATCGATCCAGACCTAAGCATCGCCAAAGCCCAGGAAAGCGGCTGGCTGCTGCGCGTGTCGGACAACCTGAACGTCAGCATGCCATTTATCCCGTTTGCGACGGGAGCCATGGAGTGGCCAGCCGTTCGGAACTTTGTCTTCGAGGTCATTACGCTCATTTCCGTCACCGCGATTGCGGTGCTCGTGACGGCAGCGGCGATCGAAGTGGCAACCAAGCGCGACGCGGATCTTGATCAAGAGCTAAAAGGTCACGGCATCGCCAACATCGTGTCGGGTCTGTGCGGAGGCATCGTCGGCAGCAACGCGGTGGCTCGCAGCATGCTAAACCTGCAAGCAGGCGCAGCGACGAGACTTTCGGGTGTAATCGCCGGAACCTTGTGCCTGTTTGTGCTGTTCATCAGTCCCAAGCTGGCGAGTCTGCTATCGCGACCTGTCCTCGGGGCGACGCTGGTTTATCTGGGCCTGCGACTGCTGCAAGAGTGGCTGTTCAAAGCGTACTGGAAGCTTCAGCGCACCGACTACATGCTGGTGGTGCTGATGCTGGTGCTGATCATCGTCACCGGCATCTTCGTCGTCGGACTCTTCGTCGGAGCCTTGGCGAGCTGTCTCATCTTCGCCGTCAACTACAGCCGCGTTTCCGTCGTCAAGAACTCGTTCACACTCGATGAATACGGCAGCAAGGTCCAGCGCTCCGCCGAAGAAAATCAGGTCTTACGCATTCGTGGTCGTCAGTACTGGGTGCTGCGACTGCGCGGCTATCTGTTCTTCGGCTCGATCGTCGGTCTGGTCGCGGACATCCGACAGCGAATCCGTCGCTCGTATGCGCAAGATCCGCAGCCGCTCAAGGCCGTGGTCGTCGATTTTCGCTATGTAAACGGGATGGACTCATCGACGGCACTAACGCTGGTGAAGCTACGGCAAACGATCGAAGACCGACGGATGCAGCTGATTTTCACCTCGCTCAATGCCGAAATGGAGCGCGCGCTCCGTCGAGAACACTGCATTCGTGACGACGATGTGTGCGTGGTGTTTGACGATCTCGATGCAGCGCTGGAGTGGTGTGAGCAGCGCGCCGTCGTCAACGAGCCGAGCCTGTCGCGCGTCGATATGCCGTTTGTGCAGCGACTCGCGAAAGAGTTTGGCAGCCTCGATCTCGCGGTGCGCTTTATGGACTACGTGCAGCGCATCGAGCTAAAAAAAGGCGAGTATCTGTTCCGTCAGGGCGATGCCTCGGGCGCAACCTACGTCGTCGAGTCCGGTCGCGTCAGCATCGTGCTGGAACGTCCCGACGGAGCACCGCTGCTTTTGCGATCGGTGACCAGCAACACCACACTCGGTGAAATGGGCCTTTACCGTCAGAGCATTCGCTCTGCTTCCGTCGTTGCCGACGCACCGTCTACCGTTCACAAGCTCGAGCGCTCGGCACTCGATCGAATGGAAACGGAAGCACCTCGCGTCGCAGCAGCCTTTCACACCTTCGTCATTCGGACGCTCGCCGATCGCTTGCACGTCGCCGACAAAGCCATCTCTGCCCTCGAGCGCTGATCGCATTGGCAGTCTGGCCCCACCCCGCACCGTTGCGCACCGCAGCGATCGAGTCGATGGGCTCTCAACCGACTGGATCACGACCACTTTGATTGACGCGGCGATTCGGCTGTAGCAACCTTCGCAGACCGTGACAGCGAAAGCTTGCGCCTGGCACCTACGTTTGGGAAGGACAGCTCTCCTTGGTTTGGGAGCCACACTTCTCCTGTCTTCGATCGGCTGCTCCGAGCGACAACCGCTCGCGCCGGGCTGCCGTCCATGGTCTGGCTCTGATACCGACACGGAGCCACCGTCGCACTGCTTGTTTTTCCCTGGCAGCATCGCCATGGATCCACTCGGAGACGTGCTGTACGCGACCAATACAAACGCCGACCTGAGCTTCGGTGGTTCGACGGTGGTCGCGGTGGACATCCTTCGACATGCTCGCGCTGTCGAGTGCTTCCGTCGCTTCGGTAGCGATGCCGGTGTCGTCGGAGACAGCTTCTGTGGTCAGGTCTCGTGTGCAGACTCTGGCGCGGCACTGGGCGTCAGTGCAACGCTTGAAGAAACCGAGGGCAAAGAAGCGGGCCAGCGCGTCGCCGACTACGATCGCTGCTATTGCCAGCGCGACATCGACGATCCGTCCGTCGTAAGCTGCGAGTCGCAGCGCTTTGTGATGGCCGATCAGACGGTCAAGATCGGCTTCTTCCCCGGAGAGCTACAGCTTCTCGCCGAAGATCCGCCCAACTGGCTGGCCCTTCCTGAGCGCGCCGCTCTTCGTCGAGGACTGCTCATCGCGGTACGAGGAGATCCCTCGATCACCCTGGTGGAATCCGCGCGGCCTCTCCGTCGGGGCAGGTCCGGCGGCGAATCGGCAGAGCTTCGCCTAAGCTGCGATACAACCAATCGACTCAGCGACGCAGATGTTGCTGCACCGCTGGCCGCGCATCCAGCCGGAACCCGCTATGCGCTGTCGCAGTGCAGCGGTTCCAATCGAGTCAACCGAACGCCCGACGACGTATGGGTCAATCCCGACGATGAATCGCAAGGCACGCGGCCTCGGTTCGAGCTGCCCGCCGAGCCCATGAGCATCTACGTCGATCGAGGCTGCATCGAGCCAGGCTTCCGGCACGATCGCGGAACCTTTTTGTCGGATCGCAACCAAAACCCGACGGGCAAGCCTCCTTGTTACAAGGTGGAAGGCGCAGCGGTTCGGACGGGAACGTACTACCAATACCTGGTTTCGAGTCACTTACCGACGGGACAAGCCTCTGCGTTCGATCTGGGCAAGAGCCCGACCGATCTGCAAGCGCCGGTTCTTTCCGACGTGAGCGGATCGCTTGTCTCGACCACCGACGGACGAACTGGAGCGTTTGCGGTGGCGCCACGCAAGCTGGGCGACCTCACGCAGTCGTGGTTCGTGACCTCGAAGCTGACCAGCACTCTGTCGACGTTCCGACTCGGCGTGGGCGCAAAGATTGTGCCTGGACTGCTCTTTGGCGTGTCCAGCCAGTTCACCAACGCGACGCAGGATGTGCGCTCGATCGTCTTTGAGCCAAGTGGCGATCGCGCCTATCTGGCCCTGTTCCAGCCCCCCGCGCTGGCGGTGATGGACACGAGACTACGCGGCGGTGGCAGCAACATTCCGGTCAATCAGGTCACGTCGGTGGTGAACTTGTGCGCAGGTCCATCTCGCCAAGTCATCGCCAAGGTACCGCGTTACAGCATGGGTCAAGTCGTCATGACGACGAGAATCTTTGTAACGTGTTATCTGTCCGGCCAAGTCGCTGAAGTCGATCCCGATACCGGAGAGCTGGTGGGAACGCTACAAGCCGGTCGCGGACCGCTCAGCATTGCGCTGAACTTCGGGACGGACGAAACAGCGACGGCGCTTGGCTATCCGGGCGCAGTGGACCCTTGTGCTGATCCGCTTCGCTCGAACAGCGACGCGGCCAAGCTGGGCGTAACCTGTCCAGGCACGGGCAACGACATTCGGCCTCGACCGCTGGGTCCAGGCCAGTCGCAGCTTCCGCCTCGGGCTTACGTCAGCAACTACCTCGATAACACCATCTCGGTACTGGATCTGGACCCACGCAGCCCGAGCTATCGGCGCATGGTGGCCCGGATCGGATTACCGTCTCCCAAGCAGGTGCAATAGCTGTGCGTCCTCTGTCTTGCTCTTTGGTATCGACGCGGCTCGCCTGGGGTGTCGTCCTCGGGCTGCTTGCCTCGGCGAGTTGCAACACCCAGACCATCACAACCCCGACGAGATCGCTCGATCGTCCCAGTGATCTTGACCTGTTTTGCGTCGAGTTCGAGACGAAAGAAGGCGGCTGCATTCCTTCGGGCGATCCGACGAGCGATCCGCAGGCGTATCTCGATGCGTACTGCGGAGCGACGGAGTGGCGAAACTACACGCCCGTGGCGACGGTTCTCCCGCGTTCAGCATGCGAAGAAGGCAAGCGGCGTGTTCGTCGTGATGACTATTATCAAAAGGTTCGTCAGGCAGCGACGCTGCTCGGACGCGATCCGAACACACCCTGCTGCGCTGCCGATGATACCGCCTGCACCGCCGTCGCTCCGACGTGCATGTATCGCACCGAGCTAGCGCTCGTTTCGAATACGGTTCGCGGGGAAATTTCCGTCGCGGACACCTCTCTGCAAGCGCCTGGACTATCGACCTACGGACGACTGGCCAGCCTCCATGGCGGAAAGCCTGGCTTTGGCTTCTTGCCAGCGGGAAGCCTGCCTCTCCACGTTCGCGCGACGGTTCCAGTTCCGCCGGGAGAAGCGCCGACGACGCTCGACGGTCAGTTTGCGTGGGCCGTCACCAGCAATGCCGGATCGTGCGATCTATCGGTCGTACGACTTCAGCCCGTCGCAAACTTGGTTGCGCGTGCGCCCGCATGCGATGACAGCGGTCAGACTTGTTCGACACGCGACTGCGACGGTGAGTCATGCCCCAAGAGCGTTCAGCCATGGATTCCGTCGGGCGCCGATAAGAAATACGTCGCTGCTCGTCCCGGCTGGATCGAGATTGCGCCATGGTCGCGTGCCAATCAGCGTCGCGTCGTCGTTGCATTCCCAACGTGTGGAGTGGTTGCCGTCGTCGATGCCACCGATGGAGCCAGCGCCGGTCGCATCTGGGAAGCCATCGCGTTTGATCAAAAAGATGCCCGCAACGCGCCCAAGGTCCTGACGGCAAGTGAAATCGAACAGCTCAAGTGTCCGTCGGACTGTGGTGGAGACACTTCTCCGCTTCCTCCCGACGCGATGGACATTCCGCCAAGCGGAGCGATGAAGTCGGCCAGCTATCCAGCGTCGGTGGCCATCGATACCTACGGGTCTCGCCTGCTGATCAGCGATGCGGTTGGGTCCACCGTCACCGTCGTCGACTTTGACAACACAAAAGCAGACGGTGCGCACCTGCTGACTTCGGTTCGACGGGTTGCACTCGACTTCGAGGTTCGCAACGACGGACGCAGCGCCCAGCTTGGGCTGGATGCCATCCGTGTCACACCACGAACACCCGCCGGACAGTTTGCTTATGTCGTCGCCAAAGACAGCAGCGTGCGGGTCATCGACCTCGATCGCGAAGTGGAATGTGAGACCAATCCCGACGCGCGCTACCTGCTCAGCCAAGCCGGTGCGTCGCTGCGCGTGCTGCCAGATGACCTGATTGAGTCGAACCTGCGTCGCCTGTCGTGTCTGCCCGTCGATAAGACCAAGACGCCACGATCACCGCTGGCGACGGGACCGGGAATCTGGCTGCCCAACGCCAGCTTGCCGCGCGATGTCGGTCTCACCCACGTCGACACCATTCCTTGCACATCGTCCAATCCCAATGACTGTGCATTTTCGGCCAATCCCGACGAGTCTTCCTACGTTCCAGCCAGTGCTGCGCTGTGGGTTGGCGACTTCGCGTGGATCTTGGGTGGTGGAGGCTCAGTACTCGGTGTTCAGATCGCGGATCTGTGTCCGAGCCCGTCGTATCGCGCCTGCTTCCCCGAGTTTGCAGCGCTGCGTCGCTTGTCGCTCCTGCATACGCGCTCGCAAGCCCTGTCGAATCCCGAGCAGCTCGGCCTGCCCTCGCACCCGCAAGCGCTGACGGTGGGTCCACAGGATCGATTGGGTAACTCGCGACGCGTACTGTCTCGCTTCGATGAGCGATCGGATACCGGACCGAACGGCCCGCGTCCCGACAGCGACACATCAGGACTGCCGATCATCACGACGAGACTGGGTGGATCTCTCGTCAGCTATTACACAACGATCTCTGAAGCTGCGAGCAATCAGACGCGGCGTAGGCTGCTTCTGCCGATGATGACGCCGTATTACTACCTGCCCGTTGATCCCGTCTGCGACGTAGCGATTGCAGAGCAAGCGCTGACGCTGACGAGCCCGGATCAGAACATTCCGGCAGAGCCGACGCGCCGACCCGTGACAACGATGCACTTTACCGATCCGGCGGCGACTTCTTCGGAGTCATGGACGCTCGGATGGGAAGCGGTGCTCAACGGACTGGGACGCTCGTCGGGACTCCTACAGTCGGACGGAACGCTCATCGATCTGAATGGTCTTTACTGCAACCGTGGCGTCGAGCCCGGTGACAAGCTGTGGCTCACTGGCTGCTACAGCAACTCCGACTGCCCGAGCGGAACCCTCTGTAAACGCGAACAGACGCAGGTCAGCTCTCCCGGCCTGTGCATGACGCGGGACCAAGAGACCCAGTGTCGCGCGCTGTCCGAGCGACTGCTCACCGATAGCAGCAACGACACCGCGTGGGCGGCAAGCTGGCTCCGTCGCTACCTAGTCACCAAAGCAGAGCAGCAGATCACCGCAACACCGCCGCTGGCTGATGTAACCGACCGCTTGACCATCGAAGAGCTCCCCGAGCCGGAGTTCCTGATTGAGCGTCAGAGCTGCACGATGGCGGACCTAGGCAAGGCATGCAGCGATCCGCTGTTCACCCAGCCGGTCAAACCGCGAACGGGCGCCCCCGGTGTGTCCTGCCGTGTCACAGGCCGCGACAGCATCGGAAAACCCAGCACAAGCTGCATCCGTCAGTGTGAGTTCAACACCGACTGCGGCAGCGGCTTTGTCTGCGCTCACTCGCACTTTGAAGCCGACGAGCGATCGGTGCTGGGACAGCTCCCGGCAGCCCGCTGCGTACGCGCACCGCTCATCACCAAAGGCACTCCGTGGAACGACGGCTCCGGCTGGCGCGCCATGACCCAAGACGAAGCCACATCGGTCAAGATCGCCTGCTTCCCGGACCAGCTCCGCTATGAAGTGCGAGGCGGTGACTCGATGGTGGTGAAGACCGATCGAACGCCGTTTGCGACGCTGGTTCGCCGAGGCTCCGACGGTGTTTGCCAGCGGCCACAGCCTGCCGATAGCACGTTCTTGGCGTCCCGGACGTTGCAGCCACGCATTCGCATCGGTCCGCACAACAGCGTTGCCGACGGAGACATCCAGCGCTGCCCGTCCGTTCAGCAAGGTCTCATCAGCCATCGCATCCCGGCTTCACCCGAAGCGGCGCAAGCGTCGAGCTGCCAGAGCCTGTTCCGCAACGGAGGCACCGTGGTGCTGCCCTACGGTCAGAGCGAGTACCCCATTCACGTCGTCCACGGCCAAGACTTCTATCCGCAGCCGCCCGATCTGAAGACGGAAAAGCAAGGTCCACGACTTGGTCAGCCGCGTGGTGGCTGGCAGTGGGATCCCATCTGCGTCAGCAATCCCATGGATCCACGCTGCGGCTCCGACGTAAAACGCACCGCTGGAGATCCCTGGCTAAACCGTGAGTTCGAGCTGTTTTCGATGCTGCCGCTCACGAGCACCACCAACCAGTGCATCCTGACGGGCCAGACCGAAGAAGAATATCCGCTCAACGGCTCAGAACAGCTGAGCTGCTCGGGCTTCTGTCGATTCCCCGGCGATCACACCGAGATTCAGGGCGTCCGGCGCATTCACTACGAGCACGCGCTCGGAAACATGGTGCTGCGTGTTCCGCGACGGCTGGTCAACACCGACCTGCCGTATGACGACCGCGTCAAGATCACCGATAACACCGGCAAGGTCATCGACAACCCTGGCTACAACCCGATCGTGTGGGCGGTTCCGCCCGAAGGCTATGCGGTCGTGTTCTCTGTCGTCGGTGGCAACCAGCCGTTTACCCAGTATGCGCAGACCTCACAGCGCGATGCGTCAAGCGGGCTGCTGGCGCAAGGGCTGCGGGCTGCGGTCAGCGGACTCGACGGAATCGTGTATCTCATCGATGAAGGTCGAAGCGGATCAGCGACGGGTCTGCGCGGTCAGGTGATGCGGCTTGTGGGCAGCATCCTCGATCCGTACTTCCTGTTGCGATAGGCGACGAGGCAAGCTTTGGCAAGCGCACTGTCCACGGGCGATCCGATCCAGCGGCTGATTCGGGAGCTATCGAAGCTGCCTGGAATCGGCCAAAAGACTGCGACGCGGCTGGCGTTCTTCGTGCTGCGGGCACCGACAGAGCAAGCCCAGAGCCTGGCGCGCGCGCTCGTCGAGGTCAAAGACAAAATCCGCCTGTGCTCGGTGTGTATGAACCTGACCGAGCACGATCCCTGCGAGATGTGCAGCGATCCAGCCCGCGATGATCGGCTGCTGTGTGTGGTTGCGCATCCTCCCGATCTGCTGTCGATCGAACGAACCAGTAGCTTCCGAGGCCGCTATCACGTCCTGCACGGCGTCCTGGCTCCGCTGCAAGGCATTGGTCCCGATGACCTGCGCGTCCGCGAGCTGATCGCGCGCATCACTCCGCCCTCCCTGGTGGAAGAAGTCATCCTGGCTACCAGCCCGAACGTCGAAGGCGAAGCCACAGCGCTCTACCTGTCCAAGGTGCTCAAGGCCCATGGCATCCGGGTGTCACGCATCGCCTCCGGCCTCCCCATCGGCGGAGATCTTGAGTACGCGGACGGCATTACCATCGCCCGCGCGCTCGAGGTACGCCGGGACATGTAGCCTTAGGTTGGTAATGCTTGCAACCATCTTTAAAGCCTGATAAAAGGTAACTCACTATCTTTGGGCTCTGCTCGTCTGCTCTCGGTGAAACAGACGCTAGGGGTCCCACGCGAGGAGAACCGGTCGCCATGGAAATGTTGTTCGAGGAGGAGCAGCGGAAGATTCAGGCAATCTCCGACCGCCTCCAGCGCGACTCGAACTCGATAGCGGTGCTGGTGATTAACAAAGATGGCCAGGAAATCGCCCGTTCCGGTCAAACAAAAGATCTCGACATTACGTCGCTTTCTTCGCTGTTTGCTGGAAACGTAGCGGCCACCTCGGCCATTGCCAAGCTCATCAAAGAAGAAGAGTTTGGCGGTCAATTCCACGAAGGCACCAAATTTAACGTCAACATCTCCGTAGTCGCAAAGCGGGCAATCCTGGCAGTGCTGTTCGACTCCAACTCGTCGATCGGCCTCGTCCGGCTCCGCGTTCGCCGCGCTTCCGAGGAGATGACCAAAGTCTTCGATGACTTGGTCCACAAAATCCAGCAGCAGCAGAAGGGCGGCGGTGGTAGTCAGGCCCCGAACATCGCGGGCGAGATTACCGACGACGACATTGACAAGCTGTTCGGAGAGTAGCGAGTGCTCCGCAGTGGGTTCCCACCGCTGAACTCCAAGTCGCATATGCGTACTTGTGAGATGGCTGCATCTGGATTCTTCCCATTAAGCGGGAATACCCTGGCATATCCAGATTACGACGCAGCAAAGTTCAGCGGTATTTGCACAGGCAGCCAGGATTCGCAAATAAGCGGGATTCAGGATATACGATGAGCTTTATTAATTACAGCTCACGCGAGATCAACTGCAAGCTGGTCTATTACGGACCGGGACTTTGCGGCAAAACCACAAATCTCCAACATATCTATGATAAAACCAATCCCGATGCCAAAGGAAAGATGATCTCCCTGGCGACGGAGACTGAGCGAACGCTGTTCTTCGACTTTCTACCGCTGTCGCTCGGTGAGATTCGTGGATTCAAGACCCGCTTCCATTTGTATACCGTGCCTGGCCAAGTGTTCTACGAAGCCAGCCGCAAGCTCATCTTGAAGAGCGTCGACGGTGTTGTGTTCGTGGCTGACTCGCAAGAGGCCCGCTTCGAAGCCAACATCGAGTCGCTTGAGGATCTGCGCGGTAACCTGGTCGATGCGGGCTATAATCTCGATAAGCTGCCGTTTGTGATTCAGTACAATAAGCGCGATATGCCCAATGCGATGCCCGTTGATGAGCTACGCCGCGCGCTGAACGAACGGAATGTGCCCGATTTCGAAGCGGTAGCGGTCAAGGGTGAAGGTGTGTTCGAGACGCTCAAGGCTGTCGCCAAGCTGGTGCTCGGCGAGCTCAAGGGTCAGAAAAAAGGGTAGCCATGTCGACGACAACGCCAAGACTTCGCTCCGATCTGCGCAGTGAACCCGTCGAGGACGCGCAGGGTGTGCTCTATTTTGATGTGAGCGACCCAAAGAGTGGCGGGGTCCTGCGTCTGTTCGACTTCGAGTGGCTGCTGGCTCAAAAGTTCGACGGCCAGCGCGGCTTCGATGAGATCGCGCGCGTGGCCGAAAAAGAGCTGAGCCTCACCACGACGAGCGACGACATCAAGGTCTACGCCGAGCGGCTCGGACAGCTGGGTCTGTTTGAAGGCGTCGCATCGCAGCCAGGCAAGCTTCCGGGCTCGCTGATGGCGACGGCTTATCTACAGGCTGCGGGTCTTGCCGCCCGAGTCGATGTGGTTCCGTACACTGGCAAGTCGGCTGCGGCGGCTGTCGAAGCGCCTGCAAAGCCCGTCGAAAAGCCTGTGGCTCCGGTCACTCCGGCAAAGGCGCCAGAGGCAAGGCCGGTCGAAGTCAAGCCGGTCGAGGTCAAGCCGGTCGAGCCCGCTGTCGCGAAGCCCACGCCGCCGGTCACTCCGGTCAAGCCAGTCGAGCCAGCGCCGGTCAAGCCGATCGAGCCGCCTGCCGCGATCAAGCCGATCGATCCCGTGCGCCGGACGCCCGCTCGCGACGACGACGATCGGATGGGACAGCCGGTTCTGACGCTGCGCCCACCGACGCGAACGACCACCGAGCCAGCGGCAGCCAAGCCCGCCCTGAGCGAGCCGCCGGTCAAGCCGATTCCTCCGATCAAGTCCACGCCGCCCATCGAGACGGTTGCTGCCGCTGCGCAGCCGCCCCGCTCGAACCTGCTGGAAGCGCTGGAGTCGCTGCCGCCGCCGGTGGAAGACGCCGAAGTGCCCGCGACGCCCGCCAAGGTGGAGCTGCCTGCGTCGGTGACGGAGTCGCCCAGCTCGCTGCTGGAAGAAGTGATGGCTGCGACCAAGCCCGAGCCGGTGGTCGAGCCCAAGAAAGCGCCGGTGGTTCCGATCGAGGTCGAGCTGCCGCCAAAGCCGGTCGAGACGCCAGCGCCGGTGGAAGCAGCAAAGCCCGTCGAAGCGCCAAAGCCTGTCGAAGCGCCGAAGCCCGTCGAAGCGCCAAAGCCCGTCGAAGCGCCAAAGCCCGTCGAAGCGCCAAAGCCTGTCGAAGCGCCAAAGGCTGTGACGAAGCCGGTCGAGCCGCCCAAGGCCGTCGAAGCGCCGAAGCCCGCCGAGGGTGGCGGTGGTGGCAAGTGGGTGCTGATCCTGCTGATCCTGCTCGCCATCGGTGGAGCCGTGTTCTGGTTCGTGATTCGTCCGACGATGATGCCGCAGAAGGTGTCGGTCAAGACGACGACCGCGGTGGTGGCGGATGTGACGCGCAACTTCACGACGCCCGCGATGGTGAAAGCCAGCGCTCCGGTGGTGCTGAAGATCGGTGGCGCGGGCAAAGTCTCGATGGTCGTCGAGCCGGGCAAGTCGGTGACGGCTGGTTCGTCGCTGGTTGAGCTGGACTCGCTTGTCACGACGCAGAAGGCCCAGGCCGATGCGCAAAAAGCGCTCGATGCGCTCAAAAAAAAACTCGAGACGGGTCGCCTGAAGGGCAAGGCCGCGGCTGACCTCCAAGCCAAGATCACCGAAAAGCAAAACAAAATCGGTGAGCTAGAAGCGCAGAGCAAAAACGCGAAACTGCTGGCCGACAAAGACGTTCAGGTGGACAAAGTCCTGGTCACCAAAGGCCAGGCTGTGACGGCGGGTACTGACGCGGTGTCGATCCTGGAAAAGGGACTCATCGCCGAGCTGAAGGTTGCAAGCACCGACAGCGCCAGCCTGAGCGAAGGCCAGAAAGTCAGCCTCACCAACGCGAGCAAGAGCGTGTCGCTCAAGGGATCGATCAAGTCGATTGCCAAGCAGGACGACGGCAGCCTGGTGACGCTGGGTCTGCCGGACGATGCGTCGGTGAAGGCGGGCGACGAGCTGCTGGTCGAAAAGGCCGTGCTCAAGCAAGTGACGGCGCTGCCAGCGCTGGCGCTGGTCGACGGGAGCCGCGTGCTGGTGGTCAAAGAAGGCAAAGCGGCAGCAGTATCGGTGACGGTGTCGGAACAAGATGCGGACTCGGTGCTGGTGAGCGGTCTGTCGGGTGGTGAGCAGGTGATCTCGACGCGCTCGCCTGAGCTACACGAAGGCACGCTGGTCGAAGTCGGTTCCGCGCACTAAGCCGCTGCACACTCGCTCCGAGCCTGGCTCGGTCCTGCCCCGCACACTCGTCAGACACTCCGAATCAGTCCCGCGACATCGCACAGCCGTTAGGGCCGATAGCCGAGCATCGCTCCCGTCACAATGGACACGGGAAACGGCGCTTCGGAGAGTGCCTGTGCGGACACGCCGGTTGCGAAAAACAGTCCGCCGCTCGGTCCAATCTGCACCAAATCCACCGCTGCATCGACGCGACCGCCGACCAGGACCGTCCACATCACACTGCCGGGTGCACTGCGTCGATCGATCAAGATCGCGCCCGTTTCGAGCCCCATGCCAAAGCGCAGCCGATTCCCAATCGCTGGCAGCCAGAAGCTCGGACCAAGCGTCACCACCTGATAGAGCAGCCCTGACTGCATCCGTCCGGCCTCGACCCGTAGCCGTCCACCACCCGCGAAGCGATGGTTCTGCGCGCCCAGCTCGGCTTCCAGCGCGCCACCGAGCAGCGACTCACGAAAGGCCCAGCGATAGGCAAAGCCTGCACTGACACGACCAAACCAGCGCGCACGGCTCGGGCTTGGCTCGACTTCAACCAAGGTCATTGGAGCATCCGATACGGCATCCACAGCTGTCGAAGCGGCGTCTGGATTGACCGATACTGCATATGCCGATAGCGGAACCAGTGCGCTTGCAAGAGCCAGTGAATGAATTGTATTTTTTGATACGAATTTATTTACTGGCATTTGGGCACCTTGCTCGTACAGGGCGAAGACGCACAGACCGGCGGCGCTTCCCAGGTCGCAGGATCGCACACACCCAGCGCACGCAGCGCCTCGCACGACTTGCCGCGCAGACAGCTCGAGCGATCTTCGTCTAGCTCCGGCACCATCGATCCGCCGCAGCCGGACCGCACACACGCGTAGCTTACGTCGGATAGCTCGGGACAGCAGGTCTGGATCTGCACGGTGGCTTGCTCGCAGGCTAGCTCATCGCTGGAAATTCCACCGTCGGCCATCAGCGCCAGTAGCGTCATCACAGCCACGGGAACTCGCCACAAGCTTCGCAGGATCTGTCGCCGCGATCCGGTCGATTGCGCCTTCATCGCCAGCAGCATGCCACGTCGGAGCCAGGTCCGCGTAGCCAGAACAGCGTACGGATGTCTGGGCGCGCCACGCTCCAGTCGGTGACAGGGCTTGCTTCCGGCGGAAACCCGCGATACCGTGGAACCCAATGGCATTTGATCTCGGCGGTGCCCTTGTCATGGCGAGGGAGTGGGCAAAGACCCGCAGTCCCAAAGCGCTGCTTCTGCCGCATGACAATCCCGACCCGGACTCGCTGGCGGCGGCGGCTGGTCTGTCGCTGCTGCTCGGACGTCAAGGCATCGAGTGCACGATTGGCATGGCGGGCATCATCGGTCGCGCGGAAAACCGAGCCATGGTGCGCGTGCTGTCGTTTGACCTGCGACCCATCGAAAACCTCGATCTCAGCTCGTTTGGGATCATTGCGCTGCTCGATACCCAGCCAGGCACGGGAAACAACTCGCTGCCGCTGTCACGCTTGCCCGACATCGTGATTGACCATCATCCGCCCCGCGCGCTGTCCGCCGAGGTTCCGTGGTGCGACATTCGTCCCGAGTTTGGCGCGTCTTGCACGATTGTCTGGCGCTACCTCAAGCAGTCGGGCATTGAGCTGTCCGCCGACCTGGCCACCGCGTTTCTGTACGGCGTCAAGACCGAGACCCGCGACCTGGGCCGAGAGTGCGGACCGCACGAGCGCCAAGCCTATCTGGAGCTGTCCGCGCAGGCCGATCACACCAAGCTGTATTCGATCACCAATCCCAAGCTCAGCCGCGAACACTTTGTCGCGATGGATCGCGCGTGTCGACGGGCCATCTGCTGGGGAGAGCTGCTCGCGATCAACCTGGGCACCGTGCAGTATCCCGACCTCGTCGCCGAGATTGCCGAGCTTATGCTCGCCTACGAAAAAGCGCGCTACTGCCTGTGCATGGGCGAATACGAAGGCCAGGTGTTTCTGTCGATTCGCAGCGACGACGAAGACTCTCATGCCGGAGAGCTGATTCGTCGTGTCGTCGGCAGCAAAGGCGCAGCCGGTGGACACGGCCAGAGCGCAGGCGGACGGATTCATCAGACCGTGCGCAATGAGACCGAGCTGAAGTCGCTCTACGACGAGCTGGTGGCGCGTCTGGTCGCCGAGCTTTCCATCAATCAGCCGCCCGCTCCGCTTCTGTAGCCGCCCTGCCAACGATCGACCGCGTAGCGCGCTGGTAGACGCGCACTTCCCGTCGCCCTCCCACCTTCCGTAACGTCAATATTAGGCATTTTGTAGGACTCATATTGGCGCACGAGATTTCGTGTATTTTCCGCCTCGCTGAACCGTACACTTTGGCCTCGCGGTATCCGTGTTACTGACGCCTTCTTCGCAAGGCCCTTCGCACAGGAAAGAAGCCAGACGCCATGAGCAAGCCGATTCCCAAGATCCAAAAGTACATGTCCACCAGCCCGCACACGGTGCGTCCCGATCTGACGCTGGCCGATGCTGCGGCGGTCATGCGCGAGCACAACATTCGTCACCTTCCGGTGCTAAACGGTGGTGCGCTGGTCGGCGTGCTCTCGATTCGCGACATTCACCTCATCGAGACGCTCAAGGATGTCGATCCGGCCAAGGTGAAGGTCGAAGACGCGATGACGCAGGAAGTCTACGTTGTCTCGCCGGACTCGCCGCTCGATGAAGTGGTCGACGAGCTGGCCGCCAAGAAGTACGGATCGGCGATTGTGGAACAGAACGGCAAGGTGGTGGGCATCTTCACGGTCATCGATGCCCTGCAGGCGCTCAGCGAGCTTTTGAACACTCGCCTCAAGTAGTCGCTACATCTTCCAGCGCAGGATCGTCCCCGAGTCACCCGCCGCCCAGACGTCCGTTAGGTTGTTGCCCCACAGCGTCCGAATCGTCGCGGTAACGCCCGTCTTAAGCGGCGTAAACGTCGATCCATCGTACTTGAGGATGGTTCCGCCCGTCCCGCCCACCCACATCGCCTGCGTGCCGGTCGTGCCCCACATCGAGTAAAGCGTTGCCGTCGTGTTGGTCGGAACCACGGTAGCTGCACTCGCAAACGCCGACAGCCGCAGCAGCGCACCAGTTGTACCAGACATATAGAACAAGCCTGCGCCGGGGTGATAGTACGCTCCGTACAAGCTGTCAGTGGTTGGCACTGGCGTGATCTGGGTCCAGTTCAGTCCATCGTTTGTCCGATAGATCACACCCGAAAAGCTAGTCGCCACAGCGGTCGTGGACGTGTTGCCCGCCATGGCCAGGAACGTGGACGCATAGGCTACGTTCTTGACGCCCTGCGTCCAGGTCGTCAGATCCGACGAACGCGCGATGTAGCCGCCCGCTCCAACCACGTAGTACTGGCGCGGCGATGTATTGCTGATGTAGACGCCGTAGAGCGAGTTGGTGGTCCCCGACGGAACAGACTTCCAGCTCGTTCCATCGTAGCGAACAATCACACCGCCGTTGCCGACGGCCATGATCTCGTTGGCGGACAGACCGTAGACGGCGTTGATGGACTGGCCGGTGGTCGAAAACCCAGCGAGCGGAACGATGTTGCTCGCATCGGTGTTTAGGTTGATGTCCGCCGGGCCAAAGATCTGCAGCGCCGAGTTTTGGTTGTTGGCCACGCCATACGACGAAGTCAGCGACCCCACGGCGAGCGGCGCGCGCGTATACGGCGACCGCGACCACGACTGTCCGTCATAGTGCAGGATCAGGCCGCTGTTGCCGACCGCCCACAGGTCATCGCTCGCCAAGCCCCAGATCGCGCGCACCGCCTGCGTGACGCCAGTCAGGTCGGTCTGGGTCCAGCACTTCGGACTGCACGATCCGCCTGCGTAGCGATACAAGCGACCCGCCGTGCCGCTTGAAAGCCACAGCTCCGGGCCCTTGCCGCCGCCGATGTTCGAGATCGACGAGATGGTGACGCCATTGTCCACCGGAGCCGCCGTCCACGCCGTGCCATCGTAGTGAAACAGCTCGGTCGAGGTCGCCGCCCAGATGTCCTGGCCACTGGTGCCCCAGATGAACTGAATGTTCTTGTTCTGGACCGGGACGCTCGCGTCCTTGCTCCACTTGGTGCCGTCAAAGCGCCAGATGCCGGTGTTGCCGCCCGCCCAGACCTCGGTATCGGACACGAGCCACGCCCGGTTTAGGTAGTCGCTCACGCCAAGTCCCGTCGTCATCGTGGACCAGATCGTGCCGCTCACACGGGCCACAAACGGACCGCCGACACCGTAGTTAAAGCCAACCACCATCGCGTCGCCGTTGCCAAAGACCACCAGGCCGCGCGCATCAATGTTGGGAAAGCCTGGCCACGCGGGCAGCGCCGTCCAGGTCGTGCCATCCCAGCGAGCCAGACCCGGCGTGCCACCGCTGTTCGACAGTGCGTAGATGTTCGACGAGCTGCTGCCACGAACCTGGGAAAGCGACAGGGTCCCAAACGGAGCCGTCGCCGACTGCATCCACGCACCGCCCGTGGAGTTTAGGATCGTGTTCACGTTGCCAACGATCCAGATGTCCTTGGGCCCCGAGCTCCACACATCGGCCAAGCTCTGCGACGAGCCAATCGGGTGATACTGGCACCAGCCATCGGGTGAGCACTGCCGCGCCGCAAAGTCCACCGTCGCAGTCGCTCCGCCCTTTTGCAGCTTGGTCGTACAGGTCGGCTGATAAAACGTCGTGCTCGGCGTACAGCCCGATGTCCACACCGGATAGCTCGCCAGCGACGCCGGACCGCTCAGCACCACATCGGTGCCAAACGGAAAGTCATACGAACACGAGGTCTGCCCACCGCCGCAGCTAATCCCCGCCGGAGACGATGTCACCGTGCCACTGCCCGTCACCGCCACCGTCAGGTTGCACTTGGCCGAAGCCTGTGGCAGCAGCGTCAGCTCTAGCTCGTAGTAGGTCTTGTCTTTGGTGATCTGCTCGGTGACTTGGCCGTTTGCCAGGTAGCAGCGGTTGGTGTCCAGCGCGAAGCCGTCCAGCTTGAACTGACCGTAGGAGGACTCTTGGTTGGGAAGCTGAATCGCGAACTTGCTGGTGTTATTCGTGATGTCGAGCCCGGTCGGGTCCGGCTTGCCATTGAGCGACGACTTGACCTGAAGCACCTGCGTGCCGGTCTGAACGCCTTTGACGCTCACCACAATCAGGATCTGACTGTCGGGAATGTTCTCGACCACGGGATCACAGGCGCTTGCCAGACCAAGCCCTGCGAGCAGCAGCGACCGTGCGCCCACCTGATGAAACCAAGACTTCATGGAGTCCTCCTCAAAACGGCTTATGGATTAAAAGGAAGGCATATAAATCGTGACGCCCGTCGGCACTGGAGGGTTCGACTGCACCATCTGGATGGTCTCGCGATTGGCCAGCAGACCACCCGCCACGCCACCGGCCACACCGCCTGCGACGACCACCCCGACGATGGTCCACAGCCACCACTTCTTGTAGATCGGTGTCTTTTCCGGCTCGGTCGCGGACGCACCACCGGACGACGACTGCGCCGTCCCCACCTGCGGCTGTCCGCCCACCGGCTGCGGCTTGGCTTCCGGCTTGGGCTCGGGCTCATCGACGATGCCGGCCTTCACCTGCTCGATGTACTCGTTGACCTTGGTCACCGTCTCGGGCTTGGGATTGGGGTCCGCCTTGAGATAGCGCTGGTAATAGTCGAGCGCTTCTTTGTTCCGTCCCAGGCGCTGAAGGCTGCGGCCCACGTTGATGAGCAGCCACGGAGCCTGCCGACGCTCATAGCCGGCCTTGTACTCTTTGTAGGCTTCGTCGTAGCGCTTTTCTTTGTAGGCCTTGCGCGCTTCGTCGTAGTGCGCCTTGCACAGGTTGTCGGTCAGGCACGGGTCCGACGCTGCGACGTTGTCATCGCCTGTGCTCTGTTCCGCTGCTGCCGCCGAAGACAGCACCGCGCACAGCGTGACCACCGCACCGCCCAGCCGCCAACCCGGTAGCGCCCTAGTCCGCAATTTCTGGTCCGTCATCTTTCTTATGATCCTGGTTCTTTCCGTCGGCCTTGCCCTTCTTGCCGCGCCGCTGCTTGAGCGTCTGCTTGTACGCCGTGTCCGCGCCGGGCCGCAGGGTCAGCTTGCGATCGCCATAGCCGGTAAGGTGCAGCGTGACCTCGACAGGTCCGGTCCCTTCCGGCTGCTCGCCCGTCCACGGCGTCTGCCCAAGGAGCTGTCCGTCATCGATCCGAATGATGTCCGCGCCTTGCGGCTCACTATCGACCGACCACTTGGGCCGCGCTTTGACCGGGGCCACAGGCGGCGTCGCAGCCTGCACCACCGGCTCTTTGGGCGGCGGCGGCGGCGTCACCACCACCGCAGGCGGCGGCGGCTGGCTGTTCCGCTTCATCACCACCACCGCAGTCACCGCCACAAGCGCCACCGCCCCCACGCCCAGCCCGATGAGCAGCGGCATCCGCGACTTCGGCTTGGGCACCTGAATCGCTGCCGCTTGACCCGTCGCCCCGCCCAGCGTGGAGATGCCCTTGATGCTGTCCGCCATCGCCTCGGCGGTCATGATCTGCGACCGCACCGCCTGCATCGACTGCGTCACCATCGGCATCCCGACCTTGGTCGCAATCTGCTCGATCTCGTACTGCACCTGCGCCGCGGTCGGTCGATCCGCCGAGTTCTTCGACAGCATCTTTTCCACCAGCGCAATCAGCTCCGGCGGAGCCTCCGGCGCGAGCGGTCGCAGGTCCGGCACCGGCTCGTAGATGTGCATCGCCATCAGCGCGCCCACGCCCTCGGCGTTAAACGGCAGCCGACCCGATAGCAGCCGAAAGATGATCACGCCGAGCGAGTACAGATCCGCCTTCTGGTCGATGTTGACGCCGCCTTTGCACTGCTCGGGCGACATGTACTCGGGCGAGCCCAGCACCGCATCGGTCTGCGTGTTCGACTTGTTCACCCCTTGCGACGACGCCCCCAGCTTCGCAATGCCGAAGTCGAGCAGCTTTACCCGCTCGCGCGTCCCCGCTTCCGGGTCCGATTCCGTAACCAGCATGACATTGTCTGGTTAAAGACCCAGCCCGCCCCCCTGCCGCCGCCCACGGCCCGCCGCCCCCCCACCTGGGATGACGCAGGGAAGTGGTCGGCCAGGGTCTAGACCCTTCCACACCCATGCATCACCGGCCCTCGCCAGGGTCCAGACCCTTCCACGCCCCTGTGCGGCCTGCTGCGCGAAGGGTCATTACCATCAATTACCCATGCATCGCAGGCCTTCATTAGGGTCCAGACCCTTCCACACCCATGCATCGCAGCCCTTCACTAGGGTCCAGACCCTTCCACACCCATGCATCGCAGACCTTGTGAAGGGTCCAGACCCTTCCACACCCATGCATCGCAGCCCTTCACTAGGGTCCAGACCCTTCCACACCCATGCATTGCAGACCTTGTGAAGGGTCCAGACCCTTCCCCGGCCCTGGCGTCGCGGGACGGCAGCCTGCGCAGACCCCCTGAGACGGTCGCTACGCTAGTCTGGT
>WBZP01000678.1_pt1 | contig 45157 bp, 39 predicted proteins | sample 5204301 | NCBI WGS metagenome assembly WBZP01 (sample SAMN12412401, study PRJNA552823) | activated sludge metagenome | isolation source: activated sludge from nitrification reactor of wastewater treatment plant... | place: USA: Pennsylvania | collected 2017
TAAGGGCGATCTCGACCTGGCACGCGCCATCATCAACGCTGCACGCTGGGACGCAGGCGCCGCCACCGAGGAAAACGCTTATCAGTTCCGCTCCGGTCGCATGGCCGACATGGGCTTTATCGACTTCTACGAAGCGCTCAAGCTCTACCAGGAAGTCGACCCGCGCACGCCCGTCCCCAAGAAGCACTCGATCGTCGAGCACAAGCATCCCTCTGCCCTCGATCCAAGCGAAGTGCGCAGCACCGGACCCGGCGGCTTCCTTGGCACAAGCAGCGGTCTGTGGAGCACGCTCATGCCCGAGCTGACCACGCCGTCGTCCCTGCTCGCCAAAGTCAGCGACGAGCTGCCCGATACCGAGCGCGAAGCACTGCTGCATGAGCTGCTGTTTTTGGCCAACCAAGCCATGAGCGCCGATCGGGTTCCGCTCGATGATCTGCCCCAGACGGAAGTGACGCTCCAGCGGACCGCAGGCTATGTGCTGCTCGGGCTGCTGCACCGCACTGGATCGGTCGCTGGAAACGATGCCGCGTCCGACGAAAAGCTCCGCGCGGTTGAAACGCTGCGCAGCGTGCCGCTCACCTACCTGTTTCGGCTTGGCTACTCGCTGACGCTGACGGTTCGCAAGCTGGCCAAGCTGCTCGTCGATAGCGGCGCAACCACGCTCGTGCCCGGTCAGTCGTCCGTCTCTCTGCTCACAAGCGAAGAAGCCGCGATGCTGTCGGCACTGCTCGAGCTGCGACCGCTGTATCCCCGCGCGCTCGACGATGCCAAGCAGTCTCCGAGTCTGCGTCCGTTTTCGACCCTGCGCGATCTGTCGCGTGCGGCGTCCTTCGTCGAGCAGCTCGCGATTCGGCTCAAGCTGTTCACCATCGGACTGGGCCTACGACACGAGACGCTGCGCGCCACGCTAGACCGCACCATCCCCGACGCCAGCCAAGCGACCTGGGACGACGTGCTCGGGACCATGATCGCCAACCACCTGCTCGGACGTCCGGCGGCGCTGGTTCCGCTGTCGCGTCAGGATCTGGTGCCGCTCCGTGCGCTGCTCGCCGGTCACGATCAACCGACGCTGCCAGAGCTTGTCCGCGCCCGCTGCCTGCGGCTTATCGAAGATCGCTTGCACGATCGCGTCCCCGATGAGCGAGAAGCCCACGCCCTGCTCGGTCCAGCCCAGCGCGCGTTTCTGGATCGCACGCTCGGACTGCTGGCGACCTCGCTTCACTCGCTGCCTGATCCGCTCGATCCAGCGTCAGCCGACCTCGTGCCCCGCCTCGCCGGTCTCATCCTGTCCTAACCGCTTCCATGCGCGGCTCGCCCAGCGAATAGCAGGCCCGCCGCACCGGATCGCTCAGCACCGCGTAGGCTTCGTCCAGCACCAGCGAGATCTGTCGAAGCTCGCGATCCATCGCCGCGCGACTGCGATAAGGCAGCACCGAAGGCGACAGCGCCGAGCGCTCCCGCAGATAGCCCGCCCGAACCTCCTCCAGCGATGCACGCGGACCCACCCCAAGCAGCGTGTAGTAGTCCGCGGACTCACACAGCCGCGCCTTGCGCTGAATCGCCGTCATTGCATCGTTGAGCGCCCGCGCCCGTGCCCGCGCCTTCTGCAAAAGCAGCCGTCGCTTCTGCTCTTCCGGCGACAAAAGGTGCGGATGAGACAGCGCCCCCAGCGCGAGCAGACAGTAAGACAGCCCGTACAGCGCGTGCTCCCCAATGCCCGACACCGCCGCAATCTCGTGCAGGCTGCGTTCCCCGTCGAAGCGCAGCAGCGCATCTTCTTCTAGCGACGACAGACCCACACTCTGAAGCACCGCTCCGCCCGACTGCGGCAGCGCCTGCGAGACTGGCACCAGCACCGTCGAAAGCGTCCCCACCGACTGCTGAAGCGGCGCAAGCCCATAACCCCGACGCACCGCTTGCGTCAGCAGCAGCCGTGGCGACAGCGGCAGCATCGTCTGCTCACCGGGCGGAAGCTCCAGCGCAGTCAGTCGATAAAAACCCGGCTGCTCGGACGGCCACAGCGCGCGACAAAAGACCTCCATCACGTAGTCGGCCTGACGCTGACAGAAGTCCTTGGCATCGATCAGCTTCGCCGACACCAGCAGATCCAGCTGCTTGCGCAGTCCTTCGCCGCGCACCTTGCGCAGCACGTCCACCGCGCGCTTCTTCTGCGCTTGCGTCCACAGCGCGCCTTGCAGCTCCGCCAGATCGTCGGTCTGAAGCGTCGATCGAACCCCAAGCAGCGTCCCCGAATCGAAGAACAGCTCACGTCCCGGCGCACCGGGCTCTGCTTGATGGGACCGCTGCGACAGCCACAGGCAGCCGGTGTACCCCGTCGCGATCGCCCACCCGCAGAGCTGCACCGCCGAGATCTCTTGAAGCGATCCCGACGGAGGCAGCAGCCGCTTCCAGCGAAACGTCGGCTCAGGATCGGGCGGCAGCGCCGGAAGTTCCTGCGAGCTCTGGGCTGCAACCGGCGGCGCGACCACCACCGGCTGCGAAAGCGGAGCCAGCGCGGCAGGCACAGGCGCACTCTGCATCGGCGACGAATGAGCCAGCCAGCGACTGTCGTCCCCTAGATCGTCTACCCGCAACAGCCGCAGCTTCGCCAGCGACTTGAGCGGCAGCACGCCCCCACTTCGCAAAGAGATCAGCTTCCCTTCCACCAGCGGCGGCGGCGGCGGCCTACGTCCCAGCGGAATCCGCACCGGCAGCGGCGTGTTGTCCTCCTCAATCGGGACAGGCACTGCGGACGTCGGATCTAGGTCTTGCGTACTCACGAGGCCAGTGTAGGACCATTTTTTCGCCCCTGCCAACGAAGGCGCGCCGCGACGCCGGTTCTAGACGCTACACCCCCGGCAGCGCAGGTGAGACAGGCTGCGGAACCTTCCCCAGCAGATCGGCCACAAACTCCGCAGGCCACGAAGTCCGCGTCTCTTCCGGCAGCCGACCGTATTTTTCGGCATACGCACGCAGAAACCGTCGCGTCGCTTCGTTGACATAGCCGCCGCCCGCCATGCCTTCGAGCAGCCCCGGAAACGCAGGCCGATAGCGCTCACAGATCGCCAGCCACAGCTCGTCCCGTCGAACCTTCGCACACAATGAAGCCGCCGCCACCGACACAAACCGCGCGTCTGCTTTGTCTTCCGCGACCAGCGCTGGCACCGATCGAACGAGCGGCTCAAACAGACGCTTGCCATCGGCCACCACCCGGCCACACCGAGGCGCGCGACCAATCAGCTCCAGCGCAACCCGACGCTCCAGGTGGTTGAGCAGCCCTTTTTCGACGTGCGCATCGATCTCTGCCACATCGATCACCGCGACCTCAACATGGAGCGCCAGCGACTCCACCCGCCGCACCAGCTCCGCTCGCTTGTGATGCGCCTTTTCGCCCGCGCCAAAGCGCTTGCTGTCTGTCACGCCCAGCGCCGCCAGCTCGGAAGCCGCCGCCGCAGACAGCGCCACCACCGCCATCACCATCGGACCCAGCATCGGCCCCCGCCCCGCTTCATCCAGCCCCAGCTCCGCCTGCACGGGCGCAGTCACCACGGTCAAGCCCGGCATCGGCAGCTGCAAATCCGGCGCACCCTTGTTTCGCTTCACGGACATCGCAGGCTTTTACCAAAGCCGCAGCCGCTCAAGGAAGGGGATGCCACGACAGACCCAAGCTGACCTGCACCGAATACGGCGGCAGTCGGGTCGTTTCCGCAAGTCCCAGCACGCGCAGCGCTTGATCGGTCACATAGCCGGTCGCCGACACCGCCACAAACGGAAACAGCGATCCGATCCGCGCCCCCAGCTTGCCGCCACCGCCCAGGCCCAGGTCAAAGCCGGTGCTCGAAAAGGTCTGCGGCAGCTCGCGACCACTCGCCAGCACCAGCGCGGGCGTCAGCGCCAAGAACAGATCGCACAGCAGAAGACCCCGCGACAAGCGCAGCCTCGGACCCAGCGACAGCTCCAGCCGCGTCCAGTCCGCCAGGCCTTGCCCCAGCGCAAGCTGCTTGAGCGAAGTGCCGCCCAGCCGGAACAGCAGCCCGAAGCGACTTCCGAGCTGGCTCCGCTGCGGGGACGGTCCGATGGACAGCCACAGAAAGCCGCCACCACCAGGCCGAGGCAGCGCCGCTTCGATTCCCACCGATGCACCAACTTCCAGCCAGAGCGGCGAAGCCTGGCGCGTCAGCACGGGCGGACTCCGCCTGGGCAGTGGAAGGGGAATCGGAACCGGCGCGACCAGCGGCAGACCTCCCGTTTCGGGCGCAGAGCCCACCGCCGTTGCGATCACCACCGCAGCCGCTGCCGCCAGGTCATCACATGACGGACCCAGCGCCAGATCATGAACCACCAGGAGCGCCCCGCTGCCGCTACGAACCTCGACCCGCAGCCGATCGTCCAGCGGCTCCAGTCGCGCCGTGGCATCGCTCGATTCGATCATCGGCCCGAGCGTCGCCGCAACCTTGGCTTCCGCCATGGCCGCATCCGGGCAGCTTCCTTCCACCACGATGCGCAGCGCCAGCCGGGCTGCAGCAAAACCGAGTACGCTCACCGATGACTCACACGGCCTGCGCGATCCCGACGCTAGGCCTTGCTCCCACCACGACAAGCCGGCGACTCATAGCTACCGGCGGCTGGCTGCCACTTTGACGGCGCGATCGTCTTGAGCGTCAGCGCATGAATCGCACTTTTTAGCTCATCGGCCAGCTCTGCATAGACCAGACGCTGCTGCTCAATCAGGTTTTTTCCTTCGAACAGCGGCGAAACCACAATCACCTTGAAGTGGCTCTCTGCGCCGGGCCCCGAGCTGTGCTGGTGACTCTCGTTGATTACTTCCAGGTGGGTCGGAGTAAGCGCAGTACGCAGCTTCGACTCCACGCGCTCAGCCATAGACTGCTTCATCATGCAAACCTTTTTACCGCAAAGGCCACGTAGGTGCGCACAACTTCCGCTTTTTATGGCACACTCGCGAGCCGTACGATTGTCCTTGAGGAGTCTGCTTCATGGAGGAATCCCGCTACTTTGAGCTAGACGCCCGCTTGGAGTCCTTGCGCATCCGCAAGGCAGCCGAAGACCCACGGGTCCTCGCGGCGTATGGCGACAAGGTTGATATCGGCTGGATATACCACGACAACGCGCTTGAAGGCGTTGTACTGACATCTGGTGAAATCCGCGATGCATTAGACCGCAAGATGATTTCAGATGTCAGTCTGGTTTCACTCTACGAAGAGATTCGCAGCCACAAAAGCGCGATGGACTTCGTACGCGAGCAAGCCAAAGAGCAAGCCGCGCAAAAAAAGAAGACCGGCCTGGTGACGGTGGAGCTCATCAAACAGCTTCACGAAATCCTAACCCCCGAGGACAAAGCCAAGGGGAACCCGTACCGCAAGGACAACCCGCTGCACCGCTCGTACTTTCACGAGATTGCGCCAGCGGACAAGATCCCGATGCGGATGCGGAAGCTGTGCGAGTGGCTCGATGAGGAAGAGACAGAGAGCCTGCATCCCATCTCGCGCGCGGCTGGGCTTCACTTTCGGCTGATGGCGATCTATCCGTGGACCAAGAACAGCGGCAAGGTCGCCCGTCTGCTGATGAACCTGCTGCTGCTGCGTGATGGCTACCCGCCGTCCGTGATTCACTCGATGGAGCGGCAGCGCTACTACGACAGCCTGCGCGCCGAAAACGGCCAGCTGAGCCAGCTTGTCAACGACGCGCTGCTCAACTACGTGAACACCACGCTGCGCTTTTTGGAAGAGCTGGCCGAGCTACGCCGCGCCGCCAGCTAGTCCCGCCGTCCGCTACAGCCGAGCCGCGCGGGGCTGTCCCGCTGCGGCCAAAGCCTGCTACTTGCGCTCGATCACTTGCAGCATGGTCTTGCGCAGTCGGTCATCGGCTTCCATATAGGCTGGTATCGCCAGCAGATCTTGGTGGACCACCGCCGAAGATCGCGTCTCTAGCCGCACATCGCGAAGCTGCACCTGTCCTTGCTGGCTTCCGGTCGCGAGCAGCGTCCCATCCGGGCTAAACGCGCACACCGACAGCACGTCGTTGCGTCCCAGATCGTCCAGCTGGGCCAGTAGCTCCCCCTGCTGACCGTCCCAGATCCGCAGATCATCCCCGCACGAAGCGATCCGGCTGCCATCTGGGCTCATCGCGATCGCGGCATATTCCCGCGCCGAGTGCTTGGCCAGCGCCGCCACCAGCTTGCCGTCTTTGCCATCGCGCAGCCATGCCCGCTCCCCCGCATCCAGCACCAGCAGCCGCGAGCCATCGCCCGCAAACTGCACCGCTCGGACCTCTCCGCTGTGGCCGGTCATCGTCGCCACCACCTTCTGCGTCTGCGGATCGTACAGCCGCGCCGAAGCGTCCGCCGAACCGCTCGCCAAAAGCGTCCCCGACGGCGAAAACTGGAGCGTCCGCACCGCGCCCTGGTGACTGGGCAGCACATGCGGCGCAAAGCCCGCCTTCACGTCGTACAGCCGCATCTCACCATGCGGACTGCCGGTCGCCAGCCAGCGGCCATCGGGACTAAACACCGCTGCGCTGGGCACTTCGCTCGACTGAGCCAGCTCTCCCAGCGACTTGGGCAGCATCGCACGCTCTTGCGTGGTGTCACCTGGGCCTGGTGGCTGATCGGCCAGGCTTGCGCCCTGCCACAGCAGGCTCTTACCCGACTCGGCTGCCGTCAGGATGTGCGCCCCGCTGCCGCTCACCGCCAGCACCTGCCCAAACGATAGATCGCCCCCCAGCGTCCGCGTCCGCTCGTAGCTGCTTGCATCGAAGTAGCGCAGATAGCTCGGGCTTCGTCCGGTGCTGCCCTCGCCCCCCGGCACGATCGAAAGGAGCGCCAGCTTGCCATCCGGCTGCGTCAGCCAGCGCGCATCCGACACACCGCGACTCGGCAGCGAGGCCAGCCGCTCCGCATTCTTCAGATCCCAGACCGCTGCCGTACCATCGCGACTGCTGCTCATCAGCCGCTGGCCATCGGGCGAAAACTGAAGCGAGACCACCTCGCTCAGGTGTCCAGGGAGCGGCATCGGTAGCTCGCCCGCCTGACTGCGAAACAGCCGAGCGGTGCCATCGCGACTGCCGGTCAGCACAAGCTGGCCATCGGGGCCAAACGCCGCCACCGACACCCGCTGCTGGTGCCCACGCAGCACCAACAGCGACTGCCCACTGCGTCCGTCCCAGATCCGCACCGTGCCGTCCGCTCCGGTCGTCACAATCCGCCGTCCAGTCGGGGAAAATGCCGTCGCCAGCACCGGCCCGACGTGTCCGATGAGCTGCGCCCGCATGTGTCCGACGATGCGCTCCCACAGCTCCGGCACACCGTTTTCGCTCAGCACGACCATGCGGCCCCCGTCTTTGGTCATCGCCAAGACCTGGCTGCGGCGCGGGTGACTGACCGGGGCAAACATCCCAGCGCCCGTGGCCGCGTCCCACAGCCGCGCCGTCCCATCCGCGCTGATCGTCATCACGGCTCGACCCGAAGCCAGCGTAAACGACGCCGAGTGGACCGTGCCGTCATGGCCTTCTAGCTCTGCCACAAGGGCGCCGCTTTCGCCGTCCCACAGCCTGGCCGTCCGGTCCGAGCTAGAGGTCACAATCCGCTTGCCATCGGGTGAAAACACGATGTCGCGGATCTGATCCGTGTGCCCAGCCAGCGTCGCCAAAAGCGCACCGCTCTGCGCGTCCCACAGCTTGGCCGTCCCCGGAGACGCAGTCACCACGCGCTTGCCCGTCGGGCTCAGGTGCGCCGCAAAGATCGGCGCTTCGTGACCGTCCAGCCGCCCAAGCAGCGTGCCATCAGCCGCATTCCACAGCCGCGCCCCCCGCTGCTTTTCCGCCACAAACAGCCCGAGCACCCGCTGCCCATCGGGCGACAGCGTAAGCTGCGTAAGCGGTGCGCCTGCCATCGTCGGGTCTGTAAGCTGCGCGATCGGGGTCTCGCCGGTCGGTCCGTACAGCCGCGCCGCGCCCTCTTGGTCGATCGTCAGCAGCCGCTGCCCGCTCTGCGACAGCCATGCCCCCGTCAGCGCCCCTTCCACCTTGGCCAGCTTGCGCAACAGCTTGCCGTCCGGCAGCGACCACAGCCGCGCCATGCCGTCCGCACTGGTGGTCAGCGCCGTCTGCCCGCCGGACACAAAGCTCACCGACGTCACTTCGCCGTCATGCGGCAGCACCGCCACCGTCTGTTTCAGCTTCTGCGACAGGTGCGGCAGCAGAAACCGCATCCGTGCATCGTCGTGCCCGCTCTGGTACGCCTTGTCGAGCCACCACAGCGCGGCAGTGACATCGCCCCGCCCAATCGACGCCTTCACGGTCGCAAAGTGGTCGCCCACCGACTTTTGATGACGGCGCGCGGCATCGTCCTTCTTCTGCTGCTGGACCGCTTGATAGCCCCGGAAGCCCAGCATCGCAGCCCCCGCAACCAGCAGCGCGCCATACAGCCAGCGCTTGCCACTTCCCCCACGGACCGATTCGTCTTGGTCGCTCATGCTCACCTGGATCTTCTCGCCACTGTATCAGACGCCGCCGCAAAGCCACACCGCGCCGCCGGACCAGCCGGGGCAGACCGTGCAGCAGCCATGTGGGGAAGCAAGGAGGCTCGCGCCGCTACGCCAGGTCTTGATTCAGACGCCGCGTACGCAGCAGCAGGACAGCGCGTAGGTGCGCTTACTTGGCGTTGTCGGAGCAGACGTACGAGGTGCCGGTCGCGTAGCTACATCCTGCGTCGTTGAACGTCAGGTTGCCGTTGGCGTCCAGGCCGCCGTTGCTCAGCCAGCAGCCGGGCGTGTAGTCGCCGTTTGGCTCGCTGAAGGTGGTGTCGCGGGCAAACCACGCGCCCTTGTCGAGCGCCACCCAGTTCATCGCGCACGCCGCATTGCCCGAGTTCATGATGCAGCCGGTGTAGTTGCCAGCCGCCAGGCCGTAGACGCCGGGGACCGTCTGGAAGTAGCTCGTGCCGTACTTCTTGTAGAGCGATGCCAGGTGCGCCTTGGTGCGGGGAATGACCAGCTTCAGGCCCAGCGCATCGCACGAGTTGGCCTGATCGAAGCGGCTGGTGCTGATGCCGCCCGTCACCGGGTACATCGTGTAGCCACCACCGTCCGTCGTCATGTCGCAGTAGACCTTGATGGCCGCAAGCGGACCGCTGCCATCGGGATCGATCATGTAGTCGCCATCCGCCGAGCCAGGCAGCGCATTCTTGATCGCCTTGCAGGTCGGCGGCGGACCACACGTCACCGTCACATCCGTGACCGGGCCCGTCTGAACCATGCCGCTGCCCGAGGCCACATTACAGACCTGGCCTTGCGGATGCGTCTTGACCGTCACGGCGTAGTTTGCGGTGGCGACCACCGGCATCGAAAACGTAAAGGCTCCGTTTGCTGACACCGTCAGGTCGTCGCCGCCGTTGTTCTGAAGCACCACGGTCCCCGTCAGGCCCGCCACGGTGCCGCCCACCGGGAAGGCGGTGTTGCTGCACGCCACCACGACGTTTGCCACATCGACCGTGCCGATCACGCCCGAGCCCGCCATCACCGTACACGTCTGGGGCGGCGACGACGGCGAGCTCTTCACCGTTACCGCGTAGTTTGTCCCCGTCAGAAGCTTCGTCGCAAACGTAAACGGCCCAAAGGCGCTGATCGGCAGGTCCTCTGCCCCGTTGAGCGACAGCACCAAGCCGCTTCCCGTCAGGCTGGTCACGTTGCCGCCAATCCGAAACGAGCCGAGCGCCATGTCAGGCATCACGGTCGTACCCGGTCCCGTGGTTCCGCCATCGCACGACGCAAACAGCGCAAGGCCAAGACACCCCGAAGCAAACAGACCAAGGACAAGTTTATTGCTCATCTATGTTCCCCCTAAGCCAAGTGACGCACGCCGCCAGATCCAGCGAGCGCCGCGATCTCTGCACAGCCTGGCGATCCGCAACCACACAGCGCGCCAGGGGATCGCCCGCATCTGGTCCTGTGGCGATTTCCCTTGGGGCCATCATATCACCGGACCAGCGACGTGCGAGCAGGGCTTGCGGGAAGCGACTAGGCGGGCGGGGCCGGGCTCGGAGCAAGCGGCGCGGGATCGGCGGACTTTTTGTCGCCGCTGCTCGGTGTGGTCTTTTCGCGGTAGGCGTCAATGGCGGCGAAGCTCGGCAGTGCGGCTTTGTAGGCGACGGCCCCACCCGACAGCACCATTGCCACCAGCTGGATCGCGTGCGCCGTCAGGGCCTGCTGAAGCTTCTGCCGCTGGGCGCGCAGGTCGGGCAGCTTGCTCTTGGGCGTCTTGGCCTTGGTGACGCCGACCATCTCGCCGTAGTCCTTGTGACAGCGCTCGATCTCGGTGAGAAAGTCGCCACCGCCCAAGCCGAGCAGCACAGGCCGCAGCTTGTCCCGCACAATCCGCCGCAGCCGCTGCTCCGCCTCGGTCCACTGCGCCCCGTATTCCAGCGTCAGAAAGCTAAGCCCTGTCGGAAAGAGCGCCTGCAAAAGCGCGGCTGCTTGTTTCGCCTTCGGATAACGATCTAGCGGCAGCTCTGCATAAGCAGAGAGCCATCGGGACAAGCTGCCCCACGAAATGTCAGCAGCCAAGTCAACCTGGCGACTGTCAGGACGGACCTGAACATAGAGATGCTCGCCAAGGCTCTGTTCTGATTCTGCAACGGTGTCAGCCAGCTCTTTGGCGCTTTGTTTGAGCGAAGCGGTAGGTCGCACAGGGAGTGCCGAACCAAGCTGATGCCCAAGTGCGATCAGTGACGGCAAATCAAGGTTGGGGATACGTGTATAGGGAGAGGGATCAAAAGACTCAAGTGCGGACATGACAAGCCTCCGGTGAGGAAATGAGCCGAAAAGCATTCCTTGGCCGCATAGAGTGCGCTCGCACTTTTCTGCAATTCCCGTCGACAAAACACTGAAAGATTCTGCGGACTTGTATGCCTACTTCGTGTAGGCCACTTGGGGTTCTCACGCATCCTCGCGAGCTTCCTTCGGAACCCCTAGGGCCTCCTGGACATCCTCGCGAGCTTCCTTTGGAACCCCTAGGGCCTCTTTGGCATCCTCGCGAGCTTCCTTCGGAACCCCTAGGGCCTCCTTGGCATCCTCGCGAGCTTCCTTCGGAACCCCTAGGGCCTCCTGGACATCCTCGCGAGCCTACGCGATTGGGGCGGCTACTTTACGTAGGTGAGGTCGGGGCGGCCTGGCTGGGCGTCGCGGGGGAAGCCGTAGCCGGACACCATCAGCGAGATACCGGGAATGGTCAGCGACAGCCCCACGGTGCCCAGGATCGGCCCCGAGATAAGCAGGCTCCAGTCTTCATTCATGCAGTACGGGTCTTTGGCGCAGCTCGCCGAGGAAGCCGCCGTCCCCGCAATCTGTCCCGCCAGCGCGACCAAGTGAACCAGCCCAATCGCAAACAGCGTCGTGCCGGTGATGCGCCTGGCTCGCGAGTCGGGGTGGCTGATCTTCACCTGCGTCGACGCGCTCTGGAGCGACGGCAGCTCGGGCAGGTAGTTTGCGCGCAAGAAGCGCTGCCGGTCCGCGCTGTCTTGGGCGGCGATGGCGAGGCGCTCTGCCGGGACGCCACGCTCGCGCTCACTGCGAAGCTGCGCCAGGTGGTCGCCGCGTAGGACATAGTCTTCACTACAGCCCGAAAGCGTCGCACACAGCAGCGAGGTCATACAGGCCAAGGCAAGCGGAAAGCGGGTCTGCCGGGTCATGGGGCGTTCTCCAAGCAAAGCAGGTCTGCCCAGCATAAAAGCAAGTCGAGTGCCAGCGCCGAGCTTCCACCAGGCCCGTCCCAAGCCGCCCCCGCGCCCGTCCTCGCTCTCCCGGCAGCCACTGCCACCCGGCAAAGCTTGCCAGCAAGGGTTGCCAAAACCGCACCTATGCAGAGGCTCAGCCAATGCGGACCAGGAGGGTTCTTGGGGGCCAATGTATCTTGTCAGCGCACAAAAAACCTGCGATAGCTTGCCCTCTCATGCGCCAGTTTTCTGCTGATACTGCCGACGAAAACGTCATCACCATCGATACCGACAGCGCGCCGCGCATCCTGTTCTACGGCGAAGACTTCCTGTGCGAAGACCTGCCGGTCGGTACCCGCGTTGTCTATCCCCGTCGTCCCATCAGCGGTCTGCCGAACCCCCGCGCCGCCATTCGCTACGCCCTGCACCACCCCGAGGAGATGGAGCCGCTGCACGCGCTGCTGTTTCCAGGGATGAAGGTGACGATTGCGATCGATGACATCTCGCTGCCGCTGCCGCCGATGGCGCGCCCCGACATCCGCGAGACGATTTGCAGCATCGTGCTGGAGATGCTGGCCGACCACGGCGTCGATGACATCCACATGATCATCGCGACGAGCCTGCATCGCCGCATGACCGAGCGTGAAGTCCGCTACATGCTCGGCGACAAGATCGTCGATGCCTACTGGCCGGACAAGCTGTACAACCACGACGCCTGCGACCCGGACGGCATGGTCACGCTTGGCAAGACCCGCCACAACGAGGTGGTCGAGACGAACCGTCGCGCCGTCGAGAGCGATCTGGTCATCTACGTCAACATCAACCTGGTCCCGATGGACGGCGGACACAAGTCGGTCGGCGTCGGTCTGTGCGGCTACGAGAGCCTGAAGGCGCACCACACGCCCAAGACGATCGTGGACTCGAACTCGTACATGGACCCGAAGAACTCGGCGCTGCATTCTTCGGTCAATCGGATCGGTGCGGTGTGCGAGCAGCACATGAAGGTGTTCCACATCGAGACGGTGCTGAACAACCGGATGTTTTCGGGGCCGCTCGACTTCCTGATGAAGAACGAAGACGAGTTCACTGAGGCCGATACGCTGAAGTTTCAGGCCATCAAGTGGTCGCTCAAGAAGACGCCGAGGGCGCTGCGCCGCGAGATCTTCATGCGGGTGCCCGCGCCGTACGAGCTGATTGCAGTTCATGCCGGCAAGACCGATCCGGTTCACAACAAGATCCTCGCCAAGTCGTGGGAGCAGTACAGCGTCCCGCTCGAAGGCCAGGCCGACATCCTGATCACCGGCATCCCGTACATCTCGCCGTACAACGTGAACTCGAAGGCGCTAAACCCGCTGCTCGTGCAGGTGATGGCGCTCGGCTACTTCTTCAACATGTACCGGAACAAGTGCCCGCTGAAGAAGGGCGGCACGCTGATCTTTACGCACCCCTGCACCGACGCGTTCGACCCGGTCCATCACCCGAGCTACATCGAGTTCTTCAACCGCCTGCTGCCCGAGTCGCGCGACGCCTACTACCTGGAAAAGCGCTACCAGGACGAGTTCGCCTACAACCCGACCTACATCGAGATGTATCGTCGCGGCAACGCCTACCACGGCGCGCACCCGTTCTACATGTACTACTGGGGCCAGGCTGGACGCGAGTGGTGCGGCGATGTCATCGCGGTCGGAGCCGACAACCGCACTGTGCCGGACCTGTTTGGCTGGAAGCGGGCCGATACCCTGGCGGAGGCGATCTCGATGGGTCGTTCGCGCCACGGTCGGTCGTCGCAGATCACGATGCTGCACCACCCGCCGATCTTCATCAGCGACGTCCGCTAGCTCTCGCCTCGCTTCTTCTTCCTTACACGCTAACCAACCGTCGTCGGAGCGCAGGTAGACACGCCCGCGCCGACGATTCGTGTCGCCAGGTTGTCCTGCACCTTGACCCACTTCATGTTGTCGGGCTGCGTGGGGTCGTAGCGATAGACGCGGCTCACGCTGTTTTCGGTGACAAACACATAGAAGCGCCCGCCCCACTGCGCAAAGGCCCACGCACCAGGTGCAGAAGCCAGCGCCGGGAGCGGATAGGTCACGTCGGCCTGCGCGCTCGTCTTGTTGACGCGGATGATGCGGTGCGAGGCATCCGCCGCCGGGAAGTAGGCATACAGCTCAGCGGCGCCAGTGCCGGTCATCTCGGGAGAGGTGGTGCTGGTGGCAAAGGTGCCGATCTTGGACGGCAGAAGCGGGGCGGCGTCGAGCGGATTGAGCTTCCACAGCTGCGACGGGTTGCCAAACGAGGCCAAATAGAGCGTCTCGACCTTGCTGCCGGGGCTGTCGGACACAAAGCCCATGCCCACCTTGGCGGTGGGAACGACGCCGGTCTGGTAGCCGCTGTCCAGGCACGAAGCGGGGTTGTTGGTCGGGATCTTGTAGAGCTTGCCGTCGTCGTAGTTGAGCCAGGCGCGGGCGCGGCGATCGACCGACATGGAGTTGGGCGCGCTGGCGGTGGGGCACGTCACCTTGCCGATGACCTTGACGGCGGTGGCAGCGGTGTCGTTGCGGGGCTCAAAGGACAGGAGCTGGTTTGAGCTATCGAGCAGGTAGATGAACTCGCTCGCGGCCAGCTCGCACGAGTCGACGCAAGCGCCGCCACGGCAGGTCTGGGCGAAGTCGCACGCCTGCACGAGCGATCCAGCGGAGCCGTCGCTGTTGCACGAGTGGATTTCGTTGCCCACGCACAGGTTGCCACCGGGTGAGCAGTCGACGCAGCCCAAGGTGGCGTCGCAGACCTTGGACCCTGCGCAGTCCAGCTCGGGAACGTAGAGCCCGTCAGAAGAGCAGGTGTTTAGGGTGTTGCCCAAGCAAGTACGCTGACCGGGCTGGCACAGGGCATCCGAAGGAATCTCGGTCCCACTGCCGGTGCCTTCCCCGGAGCAGCCACTGGTGACAAGAAGGCCGATCGTGAGCGCCAAGCCCGACGCCAAGCCGGTCACAGCGCGAAGGCGAAGTGTAGTTCCCATAAAGTCCCCCTCTGGTCGTCATATGCAGAAAAGCGAGCTATTGCAGCTTTCCTAGTTTCGCAAGAAACGACGGGAGCACTCAATGAAGACGAACGACGCGATGCGTCAGGGGGCCGAGTCAGCCTGTACGACATGCGCACAAGGCGACAGCGAGTCCCCAGTGAGGTCGCGTGGGCCCTGCCCGAAGGTGCGCGGACCTGGGCGATGTACCGATGTGACAGCTACCCTTTGGCCAGGGCGGCGGCGACTTCGGCGCGGATGAGCGAGTAGAGCTTGTCGGAGCTTGGGGTCGCGGCAGCGGGTCGAGTGGGCGGAACCACCACGCCGCGCGCTTCGGGACCAAGGCCCGCCTTCGTGCGCGCCGCAAGCAGCGGCCCAACCATCGACTCCGGCAGCGGCCTCACCCCACCTGCGGGCAGCGCCAGCAGATAGATGCGGCACAAGTGCTCGCAGAGCTCTAGGCGAAGGTAGGCTTGCTCGATGCTGTCGCCCCACGCGAGGACGCCGTTGCCCGCAATCAGCACCACGTCATGAAGCGGCACAAGCGGGCTCAGCGCTGCGACCTGCGCACTGCCCGGCGCGGTCAGCGGCACGAGCGGCACCGTGGCTCCCAGCGAAACGACGGCCTCTGGCACAAACGGCTGATCGAGTCCCTGGCCAGCGGCACCAAGCGCCATCGCATACGGCGGGTGCGCATGGACAACCGCCATCGCATCGGGACGAGCGCGCAGGACCGCAAGGTGCAGCGACAGCTCTGAAAACGGCTTGCCCTTGCCCGAAAGGCGCGTCCCCGCGTCATCGACGATGAGCAGCCCTTCATCGCGGACTTCGGCCTTGGACGTGGCAGTCGGCGTACACAGGATCTGGCCGGGGCGCAGGCGCACGCTCAAGTTGCCGTCGTGGTTGGCGACCCAGCCGCGCGCATGCAGACGATGACAGTAGTCGACAAGCTCTGCGCGGAGACGAGCTTCGGGCGGGCTCATGCAGACACCGTCACCCGATCGACGATGCCGACAATCAGGGAGCGAATCGGAACCTGGCTGCCCATCTTCAGAAGCTGACGGATGCCGTTGCCTTCCTGCATCACCAGCACGACATCACCGGGACCAGCCTGGACATCATCGACGGCCAGAAACGAGCTTCCGGTGGCTGCGCCCTGTTCATCGACAGGCTGCACCGACAGGAGCTTTCGGCCCGCGTAGCTCTTGTGCTTGGCGGTGGCCACAACCGGACCAATCACGCGACACAGCTTCACAGGGCACCTCCGGTCTTTTCGATCACAAACACGTCGGGATGTGGCTGCGCGGTTTCCGGCGCGACATCATCGACGATGCCAACAATCGCTGCGTCGACCGGAACGAAGAAGGGATCGAGCGCCAGCGCCGCCTCGCGTGAGTTGACAAAGTAGATAAGCTCTCCTTTGCCAGCCTGCACGGTGTCTACGGCGACCAGTGGATCTCCTGCAGTCCGCAGCGCGTGATCGAGCGGCTGGACGAGCAGGAACTTCTTGCCTTGCAGCCCTTCATACTTCTGGGTTGCGACGACGGTACCGATGACGCGGCCAAGGTTCATTTTCAGGCGGGAACATAGGCAACGGACGGTCTGCCCGTCAAGCCGGAAAGCCGCGCGATCACTGCGCGGTGCTGCGAAGGAAGGTGAGGTTCTGGCTGGTCGAGTTGCAAGCGACGATGTCGAGCTTGCCGTCCCGGTCAAAGTCTGCGGCGACAAGGCCGGTGGTTGCCTTGCCCGCCGGAGCGCTGACCATGTCACCACAGCGACCGTTGCCCAGGCCCGGAAGCACGGTGATGCTGCCCGAAGCGGTGTAGTTGGCGACCGCGATGTCCGGTGTTCCATCGAGGTTCCAGTCGTCGCTCACGATCTGGTTGGCGTAGACATCCTGACCGCACGGGCTGGCCGTCACGAAGGTTCCGTCGCCGTTGCCAATGTGAACCAGAACGGGCTCTCTGCTGGCGCTGGCGGACACAAGGTCTAGCTTGCCATCGTTGTTCATATCGACCGCGAGCCCCGACACCGGCTTGGTTCCCGCCAGATAGGTCTGTCCGGCGGAAAATGTCGCGTCCCCTCGGTTCAGAAAGAGGCTGACGTTCATGGCGGTCTCGGCCCAAACGGCAATATCGGGTCCATTGCGACCATCGAAGTCACCGACTGCGACCGCGCGCGCTCCGCTTCCCGCTGGATAGACAATGGGGCTTGCGAACTTGCGACCGCCCTGCCCCAGCACCACCGCGACAGAGCCGTTCAGATAGTTGGCGGTGACGACATCGAGAAACCCATCTTTGTTGAGATCCGCAACCCGCACGGCACGCGGAGCCTGTAGCGAGGCCACGGCTTGGCTTGGCTCGAAGGTTCCGTCGCCCTTGCCGTACAGGACCTGCAGCGGGTCTGCCGCGTACTGACCGACCACCAGGTCCTTTTTGCCATCACCGTCCAGATCCCCGACCGCAAAGCCAAACGGAGTCCGGCCCCCCGGATAGTTTGCCTGCGCACGGAACGATCCGTCCCCTTTGCCCAAAAAGACGCTCAGGTTTTGGCCCGTGTAGTTAGAGACAATCAGATCCTTGTTGCCATCGCCGTCCAGATCTTCTGCGTGAATGAACCACGGATTGGGTCCGGTTGCGGGCGTATCAGCGCTCGCGGAAAAACCGAGCGCTCCGTAGAAGTAGCGATAGGACTTGGGAAGCACAGACGGAGCCGCATCGGTCATTGGCTGTTCGACGCGGACATCCACAAGTCCGGCGCGACCCAGATGCGAAGGAACGAGCGCCGTGATCACACCATCGCGAACCAGCGTCTGCTGCGAAGACGGCATCCCATCAAACGAAACCACCGTCTGTGGCGTAAAGCCGCTACCGAGAAGCTGCGCCATGGTGCCGCCCGTTGTCGGTCCGCTCGCAGGTGTCACCGAAAACAGCGCCAGCGACACCGGCAGAACAGGACTCGAGTTACACGCCACAAGGCCCGCCGCAAACCACAGAACATTCCAGTGCTTTCGCATGGACTCTCCTTTGTCTTGATGAGGAGCGTCTATGGGAAACACAAAGGTTGTCAACAACTTCGACAGCCTACCGAACCGGAAGGAAGGGAGCGCTACGCCTCTTCCGCAATCTGGAGCAGGACATCGAGCAGGACACTCACTCCGTTTGCGCACTGGGTAGGCGTCGACAGCTCACGCGGGTTGTGACTGATTCCGTTAAACTCGCCCGGCACAAAGACCATCGCGGCGCGCGTAAGGTGAGCCATCTCTTGCGCATCATGACCGGCCCCCGAGACAATCCTTCGTGTGGACAATCCCCGTCGCTGAGCCGCCGCTTCGATGCGATCTTGAAACGCAGAATCGAACTGCACACAGCTGGTTCGCGCGGTCTGTCGCCAGCGAATCTGCACGCCTTCTTCCGCTGCCACTTGATCGTAAAATGCGATGATGTCTGCTTCCGCTCTGCGCATGTGATCATCATCGGGATTGCGCAGATCCACCGTCACCGTCATCCGTCCCGGCACAATGTTGACAAGTCCCGGAACCGGAACCATCGCACCCATCGTTGCGCGCATCTGCGGTCCGTAGTGACCACTGCGCGCCATCTCACGCAGACGCAGGTTGATCCGAGCAGCCGCACAAGAGGCATCCGCACGCAGCTCCATCGGTGTCGTTCCGGCATGTGCGCTGCGACCTTGAATCGTCACTTCCTGCCACGAGATCGACTGCACGCCAGTCACCACACCGATGTCGATGTTTTCACTGCGCAGCACCGGACCTTGTTCGATGTGACATTCCAGATACGCAAAGGGAGGCGCAAGCAGCTCGTCTACTTCGCCGAGAAATCCGATCTTCTGTAGCTCGTCTTTGACGGTGAGTCCGGCGCGATCACGCAGTCCATAGGCAGTCTGTAGTGGAATGCGCGCCGTCGCTACGGAGCTTCCGAGCATGTCCGATCCAAAGCGCGATCCCTCTTCATCCGTAAAGAAGGCCGCCACAAGCGGTCGCCGCGTGACGTACTGCGCATCCTCCAGCGCATGGATCACTTCGAGCGCGCCCAGGACTCCCAAGCAGCCATCGAACTTGCCTGCGGTCGGAACAGAGTCAATGTGCGATCCCATCATCACCGGTGCCAGCGCGTCTTCCCTTCCCTTGCGTCTTCCGAAGACATTGCCAATTCGATCGATGGATACAGACAGACCCAGCGACTGCATCTTGGCGACCACATGACGACGTCCTTCTGCGTCCGCAGCCGTCAAGGCCAGGCGATTTACACCATGCAAACCACTTGCTTCATCCAGATAGCTACCGATGCGTCCGAGCGCTTCGATCGATTCATACAGACGCTGCGAGGAAATCGAAGGAGTCCGATTCATATGAGTCATCCTGCGTGCTTCTTTTAGCCAGCCAAGCCATCGTCACAAAGTCCTAGGCTCGATGCCACAGAAGCCAAGAACCCGAGGCAGCACCCTACCCCAAAGACCAACGCAAGCGCGGAGGAATCGACAGAAACGGAAGAAGGAAATCCGCGTGCAGATGGCTGATCGAGATCAGCGAACAGAGTCCGCAAGCGCAGGCGAGCAGACAGAAGAGACTACGACTCCTCTTGAATCAGCAGCCGCAGTCTCTGCAAGCGATGACGGACCAGTGGCTCATCGGGCCACAGCGCTTGGGCCTGTTCAAACTCTTTGATGGCCAGTGCGTAGTTGCGTTCGATGACTGCGCGCACACCGCGATCGACAAACTGATCGAAGTTGGCGCGAAGCTCTGGCGTGATGGTCTTGCGCGGTCCGCTGCGACTCTTGCTAGAAGATCCCGCGCTGGAGCCAGCAGGAGACGGAGGCGCAGCGCTCACACCGGGAGAGGAAGCAGGCGCAGGCGGCACACTGGCCGGAGCTTGTGTCGTAGCACCTGCGATGGTGGACGGAAGAGGAACACCTGAAGCACCGCTCGCGGGCGGGGAAGCGCCGAGCGCAGACGCCGAGCTGGGCGCAGGGGCCGCCGCAGGCTTGGGCGGACGGACTCTGTCTTCTTCGTCCTTTTCGCGCATCGCATCCAGCACCAGCTGTTCCCAGCTCTCTTCAATCGCGCGCGGACCCGGATCTTCTTTGGCCGGAGTGACACGCAAAAGCGCTCCTTCCGACAAGACAAGGCGCGTAAATGCCGCAACGCCGGTTCCCAGCTCATCCTGAGCGGACCACAGCGCTCCTTTGTGAATGACAATCTCTCCGCAGACCTCTTCACCAACACAGTCGATCTCGACGCTGTGCTGTCCCATACAGGCCAGCTGAACATAGTCGAGCGGTGAAAACGGAGCATGCGGAGTGCTGGCTCTCTGTACCGATTCAATGATGCGCTGAACCTCACGCAGCGGAGCCGGCTTTTCCAGCAAGTGCAGCCGCTCGCTGACCTTCAGGCTGTGACGGAATCTCTCGATGTGCGCGCTCACAATGATCAGGACGGCAGAGCTTTGCATCTCTGCAAGTCGCGTCATCACATCGATTCCGGTTCCGTCCTGAAGCTGTAGGTCCAGCACCACCACCTGTGGTTGGTTCTGAGAGATGATGGCCAGCGCCTCCATCACACTACCTGCCCCAACGGCAACAACCTCATTCAGACGAGCGATCGCGCCAAGGTGCGTCATTCGAGCGATCGGTTCGTCTTCTACAACCAGAACAAAAAACCGTGAACGCGGCATACGCAGCTTCCCCTATCCTGACCCAGCACAGCATGTTAGCGCCGCTGCGTAGTCAGAGTCTATAGCACCACATGGTATGTCTCTGACGCGGCCCAAAACGCAGCGGAATTTGGTCGAGTAGCCGATGATCTCTGCTACCTTCGATAAGGTGGGCGGAATTGGTCTATCTGTATTAGGACTCGCCTTGGCCTCGGGGATCACCATTCACATGGCGATCCTGCACTTGGCGCTGGGACGGACAGCTAGCAATCAAGTCCAGCAGCAGATCACGGTGCACAGCTGGAGCGCCGCCTGGTGCGTTGTTTCGCAGCTTATCAACATTTGTCGCGGGATTCACTACACGACCCAGAGCCCGATCGTTGCCACGCTGTGTACGCAGCTACAAATCGCAATGATCCTGTGGCTTTCCCTGTGCGCGATCAAAGTCTGCTACGGCTTCTGTGATCAGCAGGTTCCCCGTCGGGTCTGGCATGGACTTCTGGCCCTTGCTGGCGTCGGATCACTGATCGCACTGTGGCCTGGGGTGGTGGTCAGCGATCAAGTCTATCTGTGGTCAAACATTCTGGGTCAGCGGATTCTCAAGGCAGAGACGACGCCGCTCCTGTTTCTCTATATTACTCCTTCTATACTCCTCTATTCATTCTGCATGCGCATGGTCTGGACATCGAAGACCATGGTCTTGTCAGAGCGGCGCATGGCGCTGGTTACGCTGATCATCTATCTGATGATTGCGCTGTATGACCTGCTGGTTCTGATGACCCGAACACCAGGAGTCCTGGTTTGGGAATACGGCAACCTGCTGGTCACGCTGATGTTCGATGCGCTGACGCTGCGTCTGTTTCGCAGGCTGTATCGCACCCTGACCGCGCAGGTGAATGCCCACACACAGCAGCTGACAGAAAAGAACGCAGCGCTCATTCGTTCCGTTGAAGAAGCACGCTCTGCGGATCGTGCCAAGTCCGCGTTTCTGGCCAACATGAGCCATGAGATTCGGACTCCGCTCAACGCAGTGATTGGCTATACCTCGCTGCTGCTGGATGCGCCGCTGTCGAAGGAACATCTCGAGTATGTACAGGCTGTCCGTACAGCAGCAGATACGCTGCTCAGTCAGCTCAACAACATCTTGGATCTGTCCAAGGTTGAAGCCGACAAGCTAGAGCTTGAGACCGTCGCCACTGACATTCGCTTGGCGATGGAAGATGCGGTTGAGATCTTGGCAGAGTCCGCGCGTCAAAAGCGGCTCAACGTTGTCTCTCTGCTTCATCGTGACTGCCCCAGTCACATCATGACCGACCCCGGAAGACTTCGTCAGGTGCTGATCAACTTGATTGGCAATGCCGTAAAGTTTTCCGATCGTGGAGAGATCTTGGTGCGTGGTCAGCCCGCTGGCTCCGACGACAAGCCGCGCATCCGCATCGAGGTTGTGGATGAAGGTCCGGGCATTCCTGAAGACGCGCTGTCGCAGCTGTTTCAGCCGTTTTCCCAAGTGGATGCATCGATCGTTCGTCGTCACAGCGGAACCGGACTGGGACTCGCGCTGTGCAAGCGTCTCATCGAAGCAATGGGTGGAGAGATTGGTGTAAAGAGCACGCTCGGCGCAGGCTCTACGTTCTGGTTTGAGCTTCCGATCACGGCTGCGGAAACCTCGAACTCGATGGAGCAGCTTCCACCTTCCGCCATGGGCTCCGTTGTGATGGTTCTCGATGAGAGCGCCGCGATTCGGGAGCAGCTCGATCAGCTCCTACTGAAGCTGAGCCTGACCCCCAAGCTGGCGGCAAACATTCAGCAAGCGAAGGCACTGCTACAGTCATCCCAGCATGCGCTTCCCAGCATGATCCTGATGTCGGATGGGATTCCCAGCCAAGACTTCCGCGAGCTCGTCAAGCTGTTCCAAGACACGCCCAAGCTTCAGAGCATTCCGGTGATCCTCCTCGCGTCCGTTCGGAAACAACAAGACAGCCTGAGCGCGCTCTTTCCTTCGATCAGTGGCGAGCTACTCAAGCCCGTTCGGCAGCGACGATTAACCCGCACGCTCAGTCAGGTCTTTGGCAGTCACACCTCTACTGAAAAAGCCCGCAAGCGCGTACGACATGATCGCAGCAGCGTAGAAGGACTACGTGTCAGCGAAAATCCGCCGCGCATCTTGGTTGCGGAAGACAATCGCGCCAGTCAGCGTCTTGCAGCACTGATGCTGGAACGACTCGGCTGTCGCGTCGATGTGGTTGGCAATGGCAAAGAAGCCAAAAACGCAGCCAGCAAGTTTCAGTACGACCTGATTCTGATGGACTGTCAGATCTGTGGACACGGACAGAACGACTCGCACTTCCCCATCCAGACGATGCAACCAGGGAAGTCTGCGCTGTACAGCTAGCGACAGCGAATGTTTAGCTCTGTCACAGTTCCCGCTGCAACATAGGTGGGAAGCAGTCCCTGTTCATTCAGATCAAATCCCCAGTGCGGCATGCATCCTGGCGGAATCTTGATCGGATACCAACCCGGCTGCACGTTGACAAAGATCGCAGAGCCTTTGCTGGCTGTGCTCTTGCGACCCTTTTCCAGCCAGTTGCTGTCGTTAAAGTAGTACGGCTCGCCGAGCTTTTCGCTGGACAGCTGACGGTCTGCGGCCCCCTTCCACTCATCTCCATCCGGTTCCTGTAGCTCGAAATACAGCAGTCCCGTTCCTTCCGTAAACGTCTCGTCCACCCTGCGCGCTTGCAGATCAACCACGAAGTTGTCCAGCATGGCGGGTTCCCAAATCGGCTGTCCTTCGACACTCCGCTTGGTGTTGATCATCCCAATCAGGGGCCAGTATCCGCTCGTCGCCATGTGGACGCGATGCTGACTCTGCATCGCCAGGCTGTGCAGCACAAACTCACCACCGGCATCGCTCTGCGTACAGCCTGTGCGCTGATCTTGATCATCAAGCAGACAGACATCGACATCACGCAGCGCGATGTTAAAAGCGATACCGCGCACCTTGCCCAAGATGAAGTCACCTTGGTGTTCGCTGTTGATGAAGTCTTCGATGGCTTCTCCGCAACCGGAAGCCAGCACAGAGAGAGCAGCCGTCAGCATCAGCGCATATCGAGTGTTCATACGCGGCAGCGTATGCTGCGGGCATTAGGCCCTGTCAAGCCACAAGCTCAGCGACGAAATGTCTGCTTCAATCAGCATCAAAAAGAGACAGAATCCATGCCTAATATTTGGGAAGTCACACAAAAAGACGCAGTGCGGTACAAGTGCGATTCCCTCACACAGTCCCTCGCGCTCTACTTGTTGCGTATCCAGCGACGGAACTTGATCGCTAGATCTTCTGGACTGTCAGATGCCAGAGATGGACGGACTGACCGCAACGCGTGAGATCCGAGGGCTGTCCTATCCCATGGGAACCGTTCCGATCATCGCGCTCACAGCCAATGCATTCCGCGAAGATGAAGAGCGTAGCCTGGCCGCTGGCATGAATGACTTTCTGACCAAGCCCGTGACGGTAGATACGCTGATGCGGCTGCTGTATCAGTGGCTTCCCAGACACTTTCCATCGGGAGACATCAGCACCGCTGCGAAGCTCCCGCAGACCGAGTCCGCAAAGAGTCTGGATGATCACGACATCAAGGTCGAGCTGGAGTCGATTCGCAGCAAGCTGGTTGAGCTGGCAGGAATCATCGGTCAGGAATCCGCAGAGCAGCTGATCACGCTGTTTCATACCGAATCGGAAGCCAGCATCACCAATGCGCAGGTACACCTAAAGACAGAGTCCATGGACGACCTTCGCAAGGCTGCGCACCGACTGGCAGGTGGTGCGCTAGGAATTGGCGCAAACGGACTCGCGCAGATGTGTCGGCAGCTAGAAGATGCCGCACGCAGTGGTGACAAAGAGCGCTGCGCACAGCTACTTTTTGGCATCACCACCCACACGCATCGGGTACGTGCCGCACTCTAAAACGATCAGCTGCGTGGTGAGGAAATGGCCTTGAAGACAACAGAGAACGGAACCAGCGATTCCGGCGCGCAAGCCACAGCGATGCCACTGCAAAGTCAGCCCAGCGATTCGATGCCCATGATCGGATTTCCTGCGGCCAAGCTCCTAGACAGCTTGTCCGATCCGATCTTTGTCAAAGACCTGCAGCATCGCTGGATCGAAGGAAACACCGCGTTCTTTGCGCTGTTTCAGCTGACTCGGGAACAGGTGATTGGAAAGTCCGATCCTGACTTCTTTCCCAAAGATCAGGTCGAGGTGTTTTGGAAAAACGATGACCTGCTGTTTGAGAGCGCGCAGCCTTCCGAAAATGAGGAAAAGCTGACGAATCCAAGCGGTCAGGAGCGCTTCATCTGGACCCGAAAGTATCCGCTGTTTGATGATCACGGAAAGGTGATCGGACTGGTAGGAATCATCACGGATCTGACGCCGATCCGGGTCCGGTTGGAACAAGCAGTGCGTCTGGAATCAGAGGTTGCAGAGCAGCAGCGTGTGATCTCTGCGCAGTCGGATCTGCTCGGTCGCTTGACGATTCCGGTGATTCAGATTTGGGAAGGAATCCTGCTCCTTCCGCTCGTGGGAGAGCTAAGTGGTGCGCGCAGCGAACAGCTGACCGAGCGACTGCTGGAAGCGATTACGCGCCAGCGTGCGCGATTTGCAATCATCGACATCACCGGCGTTGACTCGGTGGATGCAGGGGTGGCCAGAGCGCTTGTCAAAACAGTGCAAGCGGTGGCGCTCCTTGGCTGTCGAAGTCTGATGGTAGGAATCAGTGCCGGAGTCGCCGCGCAGATGGTTCGCATCGGCGCAGATCTGGCAGGAATGAACACGCAAGCGACGCTTCAGCAAGGACTGGAGTATGCGATGCAGAAGCTCTGCTACACGGTGGTTCGCAGATAGCGTGAGCCGTCCGCTTCACTACCCCTGATTGGCGGCCAGCTTGGTTGGCGCATCCGTCGAAGGAGTCACTTCTCGCAGGCGCAGCCGAACCCGCCGCATGCCACGATGCGTATCAAGCTGCGGCACAAACGTCAGGTTCAGCTTCCCACCGGACTTTAGCTCCGCCGCGCGACCACCCAGTCCAAAGCCAATCGCATCACGCAGGGTTGCCCCCGTTCGCAGCGTCAGCTGAAGATGTCCGCTCCCGACGACGCGATGACGAACCAGCTCGGCTTCCCGAATCAACAGCAGCGGCTCATGGTTGCCAATCCCAAACGGCTCGAGCAGCGACAGCTCTTGCGTCAGACGCTCATCGATTTCATCCAGCGATACCGTCGCATCGACCGTCACATCCGTCGAAGCCAGACGCTCACCGAGCTGCTGACGATACGCGGTACACAGCGATTCCCGCACCGCGTCCAGGTTGTCCATATGAACCGACAGTCCCGCCGCCGCCGCATGGCCACCGTAGCGCAGCAGCAGCGACGACACGCCGTGCAGTCCTTGATACAGATGGAAGCCTTGCGCACTGCGCGCTGAGCCTCGGCCTACTTGATCTTCAAACGCAATCACCACCGCCGGTCGGTTGTAGATATCGACCAGCTTGGCCGCGACGATTCCGACGACCCCTGGATGCCAGCCTTGCGCACCAACGACCAGCACCTCGGGGTTCCCCTTGCGGAGCTGTTCTTCGACGGCGGCCCGCGCATCCTTGAGCACTCCTTCCTGCACGAGCTGACGCTTGGTGTTCATCTCGTTGCAGTTTTCGGCGTGCGTGCGGGCTTTGCGCTGGTCCGTCTCAATCAGCAGGAGCAGCGCTTCCGTCGCATCCCCGAGTCGTCCCGGCGCATTGAGCCGAGGCGCCAGTCGGAACGCCACATCTGCCGACGTGCTTGCGCCTTCTTCGAGCCCGACAATCTCACACAGCGCGCGCAGACCAGGCCGAGAGCAGCGCTTTAGCTCGCGCAGTCCCGAGTGAACCAGCACGCGATTTTCTTCGGTGAGCGGAGCCAAGTCCGCGATGGTTCCGATGGCCACCAAGTCCAGAAAGTCGCGCAGATCTGGCAAGTGAGGCCAGCCCGCCGCCTTCAGTCGCGTCCGCAGCGCCGCCGCCAAGTAGAAGGCAACACCGACGGACGCGAGACCCTTGAACGGAAACGCGCAGCCCGGCTGATGCGGGTTCAGAAGCGCCAGCGCTTGCGGTGGTCGCTCTGGGACTTGGTGATGGTCGACGACGATGACATCGATTCCCATCTGCTTACAGAGCGCCAGCGTCTCGTGGTCACTCGTCCCACAGTCGCCGGTCACGATCACATCACAGCCAAGCGCCGCCAGATCGTGTGCATCCCCTTTGCCGAAGCCATACCCGTCACCGCGTCGCGCCACCCGCGGAGCCACGTTCGCTCCGGCTCGGTTTAAAAAGTCCGTCAGCAGCGCACACGTCGTGATTCCGTCGACATCGTAGTCACCAAAGACCCCGACCGTCTCGCGGTCCAGCACCGATTTTTTCAGGCGCTCCACCGCCGTGGCAAAGCCAGCCATCGGCTGCATTCCTTCGGGCGGTCGCAGATCCGACAGGCGCGGGTCCAGGTACTTGCGGGCTTCTTGCTCGTCGCGAACACCGCGATTGATAAGGAGCTGCGCCGTCAGGTGACGGAGTCCCAGTCGCTCGCCGAGCAGACGAGCCCGGCGAGGATCTGCGGGCCGTACAACGTAGCGAGCCAAGCTTGGGTTCATACCGCGATATGGTGGTAGCTTGGCAGGGAAGTCAAGTCTTGCCCTGCGCAAAAACCGAAACAGCGGCGAGGGCTCAAGTGGTTAGCGTACCGGCAGCGGCTGTAGCCACAGTCGCTCTTCCAGCTGCGCCAGAAGCCGCAGCGCCTCCGCAGCGCGAGGCAACCCAGCCAACCGCACGAGCGTCGCCTCAGGCTCATTCTGAAGCTCAGCACGCAGTGTCTCGATGGCCTGACGCTTCGCTTGTTCGACCTGCGCTTGCGCATCCACCGAGAGCTGACCGTGTACCCAGCGCGCCACTTGCCACGAGAGCGCCGCATGTCGTCCCTCATCGCGGGCAATGCGCCACATCGCCCGACGAATCGCCGGGTCTGCCGCATGAAGAGCCTGCCAGCGACCGACGAGCACACCGAACGTCTCACGCACACAGCCTTCCTGAACATTTTCGATCGCCAGCGAGAGCAGCGACCGCACCGGCAGCGATCGCACCGACGCAGCCTTCGCCGTCGCCCCGTACCGCTTGGCCAGTCGCCTCGTCACCCGCGTATGTCGAACTTCCTCTTGGGCCGCGCGCTTGGCCATGCGCAGCAGCGACGCCGGAGCCCGATGCCAGCGAAGCTCCGTCTCAAGTGCAGAAAACGCCTTCACCGACGCTTGTTCCAGCCGAGCATTGTCCGCAAAGTAGCGTCCGACACAGCCTGCTGCGCGACGGACCGAGCGCGCGGCATGCAGACCTTCGGGACGACGACCGATGATGCAGCCTGGCGTTCCCGCTTCCAGGATGTAGCTGCTGCGCTCCTCGACGGTTCCGTTTGCATCGACGTGAAGCAGGTGCTGACGAACTGGGTCCGACGTACCACAGCCCGATCCCGTCGATGTCACCACTTCATAGCCATCCGCCACCGCACGAACCGATCCCCGCTTTTTGTCACTACAGCTGATCCACTGCCCCGTCGTCAGCGCCGCCATCAGTGCCTCTTGCGGCGTGTCATACGGAGCCAGCAGCGCATCCAGCTTCGCTTTGCTATCGACGACAATCACCTCGCCGCCACGGGTTGCAATCAGCGCACCACCTTCACAGTGATCGGTGCAGCGACGATAAAATCCGGCTGTAGGCATCGTCCCATCGACCGCGGCTTCACAGGCGACGCGCATCGGAGCCGTCGCACACTTGCTGCCCGTGCTCGACAACACCCGGCTCGTGCTGCCCAGCTCATCGACGCTGCGTAGCTCGATGTAGTCCACGGGCATCGCCGGATGAAGCCCGTCTACCGCCAGCGCGTATCCACCGACGCACAGTGGCGCATCAAACGACGAAACATCGACACCACATCCGCTGGATACGGAAAGTGAAGCCAGCAGCGCCTGCGACAACATCCGAGAGAGCGTGGCCTGTCTCATGGTCCCGACTCCTTTGTGAAGGAAAGGCTGGTATACCATGCAAGCATGTCTTCCTCGCCCGCGCTCCTACGCTTTTTGTCGCACGCGCTGCTCGACGACAAGCAACGACAGCACTGCAGCAACCTGACCTACACGGATGCTGGACATGGCTTCGATGTCTTCGGTCTGTCTCCCGATTGGGTGCAAGGGATGTTCGCGCTGTTTCAGCCGCTCTATCAGCACTACTTTCGCGTCGAAAGCCACGGCATTGAGCACATTCCCAAGACCGGTGCAGCGATCTTGGCCGCAAACCACAGCGGAATGCTCCCAATCGACGGAACCATGATCTACTGCGATGTCCTACACAACACGCAGCCCGCACGGATTCCGCGTCCAGTGACCGATCACTTTGTGCCCTCTCTTCCGCTCATCAGCACGCTCTACGCACGCTGCGGAACCGTCGGTGGAAGCCGAGGAAACGTCCAGGCACTCCTGTCACGCGGAGAGCTACTCCTCATCTTTCCTGAAGGCGTTCCCGGCATCTCCAAGCCCTTCCGTGAGCGCTATCAGCTTCGCCCCTTTCGCGTCGGTGTCATCGAGATGGCCGTCCGTCATCGCGTTCCGATCATTCCGGTTGCCGTGATTGGTGCTGAAGAGCAGTTTCCGCTGCGCACGCAAGTTCCCCTCAAGCTGTTTGGTGCGCCCTTCCTTCCCATCAGTCCGATTCCGGTTCCACTTCCGGTTCGCTATCACATCCACTACGGCGCGCCGATTCCTGTCTACGAAGGAACGAGCGAAGCCGATGCCGACAATCCGCAGATCACCAAGGCAGGTGCTGCGCGGGTTCAGCAAGCAGTGCAAGCGCTGATCGAAGAAGGACTACGCACCCGCAAAGGAATCTTTCAATGAGCGCCGCACTCATCACCGGAGCCACAACGCCCGTCGGTGTAGCCATCGCAAAGCAGCTCCTGTCCGATCGTGTCTTTGCGCACATCATCGCGGTCGGAGCCGAGCCCTTTTCCGAAGTGTCTGCCCTGTTTCCATCCGCTTCTGTCACGTATCTGCAAGCGGATCTGACCCACTCGCGTGAGCTGCGAAATCTGCTGTTTGAGCCAGCGGTCACACATCGCGTCACCACCGTCATTCATACCGCGCTGCATCGCTCGGCACAGCGAAGTGGACAGCATGTTCATCAGCTCAATGTCGAGTCCACCCGCGAGCTGCTCCGCATCTGTGAACAGCATCCAACCATCCGCCGCTTTCTGCTGCGCAGTCATTCAGAAATCTATCGCGTGCGCGCCGTCGAGCCAGAGATCCTGGATGAGCGTCATCCGATCGATCTATCGCCAGATCGTCCGCAGTGGATGCGCGATCGCGCAGAGGCCGATCTGATCACCTGCGCAGCGATGGCTGTCTCGCCGCTTCAGATTGTGGTGCTGCGCTGTGCAGAGTGTCTGGTTCCCGATACCGGAAGTCAGCTCTTTGACTATCTGTGCTCACAAGTCTGCCTACAGCCGCTCGGCTTTGATCCAATGCTCAACGTCCTAAGCCTGCCCGATCTGGCGCGCGCCTTTTCCTTGGCCGCCGCCGCAGATCAGCAAGGCGTCTTCAACATCGTGGGCAAAGACACGCTGCCGCTCTCGACGCTGATCGCTGAGTGGGGACGCCTGCGCATCCCGATTCCTTCGACCCTGCTGGGACCACTCTACTGGCTGCGCAGCAAGACGACTGGAACGGACTTCCGCTACGATCTCAACCGCTTCCGCTTCCACTTCAGCTCGATCATGGACGGAACCCTGGCCGCGCAGCGCCTGCACTACACCCCGCAAGTCCCCGCATTCTAATCAGCCTCTTTCCGTCGGAAATCGATGAAAATTCTTGCGCGCCACAGATCATCAGCCACACTGATCATCATCATGACTGATGATCATACAGACTGATGATCACTCTGTCAGATGATTGTCTAGACTGATAATCAGCTTGACTGAACGTCAGTACAACTGACCGTCTGTACGACAAACGATCCGATCGTCTGCTGAACGTCTGAGGAATGCGATGACAGCCACCGTCCCTGCGATCATGGAATCCTACGGTTTTTTGCTGGCCAAAGCGGCGCAGCGACTGGTTCAAGCCTGCGAGCCAGAGCTAGCAGCGCACGGAATCACCGCGCGTCACGTCGGCATGCTGCGAACCATTGCCGAACAAGGACCGATCTCTCAAAAGGCGCTCGGGGATCTACACCGCATCGATCGCACCACGATGGTTACGCTCACGGACGAGCTGGCGTCCGCAGGGCTCATTCATCGGACACGCGCGGAAAACGATCGTCGCTCGAATCTGCTTTCGATCAGCACCTACGGAGCCAGCAAGCTCCAGCGCGGCTGGTCGGTGGTGCAGCGCGCAGAGCTGCAAGCGCTCTCGATGCTGACGGAAAAGGAACAAGCCCAGCTCAAGAAGCTGCTGCTCAAAATCATGGAAGGAGTGCCGACATGACCACGCTCGAATATTTTCAGGCCAAGCTTGATGCAACCATCAGCCCTCGCGGCGTCACCGCACTGCGTGACCACAGACCCGATTCCTTTGTGATTGTCGATGTCCGCATCGGTCCCGTCCCGACCGTGATTCCGGGGGCTGTTCGCATTCCAGAGCCCGAGATCAGCGCCCGCATGAGTGAGCTACCCAAAGACAAGCTGCTGATTCTGTACTGCTGGGAAACCTGGTGCAGCCTCGCCGCCAAGTCAGCCATTCCCCTTCTGCAAGCGGGCCACTCCGTCAAGGAGCTTTATGGCGGAATCGCCGCGTGGGAATCGCTGCACCTGCCCACCGATGTGATCGCGCGTCCTGCCACCATTTCCTGCGACTGCTGATGCACCCGCGTGCGCGCACGCCTGCCCTGCCACACTGGCTGTTTGCTGCAATTGTAAGTAGGATGTCCGCGTCCCATGCTTCTGCGCCTTCTGCTTCTCTTCCGTGTGATGATTCGGACTGCGGGTCGTGCTGCATTTCAACGCGCCGCCCTGCTGTATCTGGGCATCGGCATCGCTTGTGCGGTGCTGTTTTCTGGAAACGGAATGTCCGCAGCAGATGTCACAGAAGTTGCCGCTTCTTCGACGCTGTTTCGGCTTCTGTTGTGGATGGTGTGGCTGCTGATTGCTACGCCCGCTGCGCACGCTGTGATGTCGGAGCCATCGCTGTTTCTGCTCCGTGCCCTGCCGATTCCGCGTGCTCACTTTGTGCTGATGCACGGACTGCTTCTGCTGGTCTGTGAGCTTCCCATGCTGATTCTGTTTCTGCGCGGAGCCGGTCTAGGAGTCGGACTCTCTGTGCTGGCCACTGCGATGTCTGCGCATGCTGTGATGGTGACCAAGCGCAAGACGCCACCGCTCCTTGTTGCTGCGCTGATTTGTCTGTGCTTGATTGCGCTTCCTGTTCCGGTCTGGCTGGCGCTTCCGCTGTCGGGATCTGCGCTGCTGCTTTCGCTTCCAGCGGCGTTTGTGCTAGCGCCAGAGCGTGTAGTCCGTCAAAGCGCACCGTCGCTGCGAAGCACCGCACTGGCTGCACTCAGCCAGACCTACTTTCTGACACTGTGGCGCGGACATGGATCTCTGTTCCTTCGCGCGCTGTGGCTACAGATCCTGGGTATTGCGATTGCCGCACTTGCGATTCGCAACAATGAAATTCAAGCCATCACGACTCGCAACACCGTCGCGCTGGGAACGCTGTCTGCGGTGCTGATGCTGTCACTGTGTAGCTTGGCTGGTCCGATTCTGCGCGCCGAGCGACGTGCAGAGTGGCTGCTCACAGTCTGTCAGGCATCGGGTGCGCTGCGCGTTCAAGCGATGACACTGCTCCTTTCGCTTGTCGGCGTGGTGCTTGGTCTTCTGTTTGCGATTCCGCTGGGACTGCTGGTTCACGCATCTTCCGTCGCACTGCTTCGCGTGATGAGCGAGTCCGCAGCGGTCGGAGTCACCTGCGCCATGATCGCAACCGGAATCACGAGACGATCGCTGCGCGGAACGGAAAAGGACACCGATCGACTCCTGATCGCGCTGATTGTGACGCTGCTTCTGACGGGCATTTTGACCTGGATGCTGAAAGAGTGGAGCATTGTCGCGCAGGCACTGCTTGGACTGTGGCTCCTGCTTTTGTCGATATCAGCAGCCAGTCCGTCGAGCAGATGGAACAGACTTCGTCGCGAACGAGAGCAGGAAGAGCCGTCATGTCGATAGAACTGGAAAACCTTCACAAGCGACTCGGCGATCGCGAAGTGCTGCGCGGAGTCTCTCTGTCCATCGCAAGTGGTGCGGTGATCGTCATCTTGGGTCCAAACGGAAGTGGCAAGTCCACACTGCTGCGACTGTTGGCTGGCATTTGGGAACCCGATGAAGGACAGATTCGGATTCACGGCAGCACACTGTCTCACGGAGGAACCGCAGCACGGGCTCTGCTTGGCTACGTTCCTGATACATCCGATCCACTGCCCGATCTGCTGGTTGCGGAGCTGTGTTCGCTGGTCTGCGCGCTCAAGCAGGCACCGCTTCCGTCCGTCGAGCAGCAGCAGCAGCTTGGCGTTCATACCTACTGGAATCAGCGCTTGGGAACGCTGTCATTTGGTCAGCGCAAGCGCGCGTGTCTGCTCGCAGCCTTGATTGGGAATCCCAAGCTGCTGATCTTGGATGAGCCGAGCAACGGCATCGATCCAGAAGGAACCGCGATGATTCGCGATGTGATCCAGCAGCAGAGACAGAACGGAACCGCCATCGTGGTATCCACCAACGATCTGCCGTTTGCGACAGCGCTGGCGGGCCGCATGTTCCGCATTCAGGAAGGACTCCTCATCGATTCCTAATCGATTCCCAATCGATTCCTAACCGACTCCCAATCGGAGTCCTTCCTGACGTCGGACTAGTACTTGTAGAAGCCGCGTCCGGTCTTGCGACCGAGCCAGCCCGCAGCGACGTAGTTTCGCAAAAGCGGAGCCGGACGATACTTTGGATCACCCAGCTCGCGATGCAGCACTTCCGCAATCGCCAGCACGGTATCCAGTCCGATCAGGTCCGCCAGCTGGAGCGGTCCCATCGGATGGTTTAGTCCGAGCTTGACTCCCTTGTCGATGTCTTCCGCGCTTCCCAGACCCTCCGACAGCGCAAAGCACGCTTCGTTGAGCATCGGAATCAGGATGCGATTGACGATAAAGCCCGGCACATCGCGCGCAGTCACCAGCTCTTTCCCCAGCGCTTGACCGAGCTGGAGCGTCGCTTGATAGGTCGCATCGCTCGTCTGAAGACCACGAATGATCTCGCACAGCGTCATCAGCGGCACCGGGTTCATAAAGTGCATGCCGATGACCTGCTCAGGACGCCTGGTCTTGCTCGCCAGCAGCGTGATCGAGATCGACGACGTATTGGTCGCCAGAATCGCCGACGGCTTGGCCACTTCGTCGATCTGAACAAAGATCTTCTGCTTCAGCTCTTGGTTTTCCGTCGCGGCTTCGACAATGAAGTCGCAGTCTGCCAGCGACGAATAGCTGCCCGAGGTCACAATGTTGCCAAGCGTCGCATCCCGCTTTTCGGCGCTGAGCTTGCCCTTTTCGACCAGCTTGGCCAGCGTCGCCGCCATCTTGGCTTTGCCTTTGGCTGCCGTCTCATCGTCGCGGTCCACCAGCACCACCGGCACACCACGCTCGGCGGCCACCTGCGCGATGCCCGCGCCCATCTGGCCAGCACCGACGATACCTAGCTTGGAAATCGCACGTTCGCTCATCTGCCCTTCGTTCCTTTTCTCGAATCTCGAATGACTAGCGCTCGACGGTCAGCGCAATGCCTTCGCCGCCACCGATGCACAGCGACACCACACCCTTGTGCTTGCCCTCGCGCTGGAGCCCATAAAGCAGCGTCACCAGCAGACGGCAGCCCGACGCACCGATCGGGTGTCCGAGCGCAATCGCGCCACCAAACGGATTCACTTTGTCCGCCGACAGCCCGAGCATCTGGTTGTTCGCGAGCGCCACGACGGCAAACGCTTCGTTGATCTCGTAGAAGTCGACGTCGCTGCTCTGCCAGCCTGCGCGGCTGAGCGCCTTTTCAATCGCGAAGGCCGGTGCCGTCGTAAACCACACCGGCTCCTGCGCATGCTGCCCCCACGAGCGAATCCGCGCGAGCGGCACAAGTCCCCGTCGCGACGCTTCTTCCGCTGACATCAGGACGACCGCAGCTGCACCGTCGTTGATGCTCGACGCGTTGCCAGCCGTCACCGTGCCATCTTTTTCAAAAGCCGGACGCAGCGTCGCCAGCTTGGCCGCATCCGAGCCACGCGACGGACCTTCATCGCGCGACACCACCTTCGCCGGGCCTTTCTTCTGCGGAATCTCGACGGGAACGATCTCTGCATCGAACTTGCCCGCAGCCTGAGCCGCCTGCGCCCGACGGTACGATTCCGCCGCGTAGGCATCTTGGGTCTGGCGATCGATCTTCTTGTCGCGCGCACACACTTCCGCCGCCGAGCCCATGTGGAAGTTGTTGTACGGATCCCACAGACCGTCAAAGATCATCCCGTCGGTGGCTTGCTGATGACCCATGCGGAAACCACCGCGCGCGGTCTGCAAGTAGTACGGAACATTCGACATCGATTCCATGCCACCAGCGACGGCAATTTCGACATCACCCAGCGCAATCGACTGCGCGGCGAGGATCACCGCCTTCAGTCCCGATCCACACACCTTGTTCAGCGTCTGGCACGGAACTCCCGTCGGAATACCTGCCTTGATGGCGGCCTGACGAGCCGGCGCTTGACCGACTCCGGCTTGCAGCACGCAGCCCATCGTCACTTCACCGACATCACTTGGACTGACGCCAGCGCGGCTCAGCGCAGCCTTGATGGCGACGGCACCCAGCTCGGGTGCAGCAACTTGAGCAAGCTCACCCGCGAACGCACCGATCGGGGTACGCGCGGCGGAAACAATTACAACCTCACGGCCAAGTGCCGAAGCTGACATGGAAGGACTCCTTGTGGTCTTTGACGTTGAATCATACGCGATCTGGTTCACGCTGGGGATGGTGCGACATTCCGTCGAGAAACCTCAGCGTCAGGAGCCAAATATTAGGCATATAAAACGACTAATATTTAGATCTCTGTCCAGCGTCGCGCATGCTCTGTAGGTTTACGCATCAGATCACGCTCGGTTCCGTCTTCTTTTCGCAAGCGGAACCAAGCGACGCTAGCCTTTCGACTGATAACAGCCGCGATCGGAGTGACAGTCGCTGCTGTGGGCGATCGCTCCGTCGGGACCTGCACACTCCATCGTCGAAAGACACCAGAAGACAGCGGTGCCATCCAATCCCGCGATCGCGGAGACAGGTTCACCGTCGCTGGTTTCGATGGCGGACAGCGCCAGCTTGCTCCGTAGCTTACGGCACAGCAAAAACGCGCTGTACTCCTCGAAGGGAACGTCGGACACAACCGGCAGCTTCCCTGGTGAGGAAGTCGCCAAAACCAATGGATCGCCCGCTGACTGACTACCTGGCATTTGCGTCACAACCTAACACAAGAAATTGTCTTGTGCGCACACGGACTTAACGCAGCTAGCCGCACCGCGTCAGAGACGTGTGCTACCGTCCCCGGTGAGGTGTTTCAGACATGCGGAACCGACGGCTTTGGGGACAGGCTTTGCAGCTCGGGACGGTGGCCGTTCTGACCACGCAGCTACAGGGCTGCGATCTGATGCGCATGGTTCGCGACACATCCGAGGGCATCAAGGAAACCAACACCCAGCTGCGCGAGGCCAGCGGCCTGATTCGTCAGTCGGGTCAGGTGATCAGCCAAGCCTCGGAATCGATGACCAAGATGCAGCCGAGCCTCGACAGTGTGGCGCAGCTGGATGCGTCGATGAAGCAGCTTGCCGACATGAAGAGCTCGATGGACAAGCTGGCGGCGATGCAGCCCGCGTTTGAAGCGATGGCGCGCAACATGCACGATCTGGCGGCGATGCGTCCGGCGATGGAACAGATGGCAACGCTCGGTCCGCAGATGCAGTCGCTGTCGAGTCTGCGCGGCACCATGGGCGATGTCGCTTCGCTGCGTCCGACGCTGCAGTCCGTTGCGGATCTGAAGCAGCCGATGGACAACCTGACCAAGCTGGCGGACCCGATGAACCGGGTGTCGCGACTGGAAGGACCGCTGGAAAAGACAGCGGCGCTGGTTGCGCCCATGAACACGCTGGCAGCGCAGGTGGACGGAATCGAAAAAGTGCAGCAGAACGGAGTGTGGCTCCTTCTGCTGGGACTGACGGGTTGGACGATGGCGACAGCGACGGGAGCAGGAATCGGAGTCTATGTAGGAAGTCGGCTCGCAAACCGCCGCAACAGTGCGTCCAAGACCGCGTAGCTTCCTGCCTTCATCGGCGCGCTCCTGTCTCTGGCGTTCCTTTCGCTGGCGCTCCTTTCGCTGGCGCTCCTTTCTTGATTCCTGGCTGTCATCGCATCCTTGGTTCCCGTCTCCTGCGTGCAATCTGCGCAAGACGTAGACACTGCGCGACGACTCTGTAATCATCCAGCGCACAAGGACTACGCAGGTCGAAGCAAAGGAGACTCCGTGAGCTGTTGTCATGAGGCCTATGTGCTGACGGAAGACAGAGAGAGCGTCTTTTCCGTCGATGTGTCCAGCATCAGCTTTGGTCAAGGCGTCTTGCGCGAGCTGGGATCTCACGCGCGAGCGCTTGGGATGACGCGCGTCGCCCTGTTTACGGACAAGACCTTGCGCGCACTTCCCTATGTCACGCAAGCACTGGCATCCCTTGCGGAAGCGGGTGTGGATGTTGCGCTGTATGACGACGTTCACATCGAGCCCACCGACGCATCGTTTCTCCATGCAGCCCAGTTTGCACAGCGTGGATCCTTTGATGGCTATGTGTCGCTCGGAGGTGGCTCTGTCATCGACACCTGCAAGGCCGCAAACCTCTATGCAACCTATCCTGCGGACTTTCTGGCCTATGTGAATGCACCGATTGGCGAAGGCAGAGCGATTCCGGGTCCACTCGCGCCGCACATTGCGTGTCCGACGACCTGTGGCACTGGATCAGAGTGTACGGGAATCGCAATCTGCGATGTCCTGTCCCTTTCGGTAAAGACCGGAATTGCATCGAAGCGACTGCGTCCAACCCTTGCGCTGATCGATCCAAGTACCACCCAGACCTTGCCAAAGATGGTGGTGGCAGCCAGCGGCTTTGATGTGCTGTCACACGCACTGGAGTCCTACACAGCAAAGCCATTCACCCGTCGAGCCGCACCAGCAAATCCGCAGCTTCGTCCAATGAGCCAAGGCGCCAATCCGTGGAGTGATCTCGGCTGTGAAGCTGCGCTCAAGCTGCTCGGTCGATATCTTGTGCGTGCGGTGCATGATGCAAGCGACACAGAAGCGCGTCATCAGCTGATGTATGCAGCCACGCTGGCAGGCATCGCATTTGGAAATGCAGGGGTTCACGTTCCGCATGGCATGGCGTACTCCGTTGCGGGTCTGTGCCAAGACTTTCGCTGTGAAGGATATCCGCAAGAGGAAGCGATGGTTCCGCACGGAGTCAGCGTCATCGTAAACGCTCCGTCGGTGTTTCGCTTCACCGCAGCCACAAGTCCAGCGCGTCATCTGTACGGAGCAGAGTGTCTGGGCGCAGAGGTTCGGGGTGCCACCACAGCAGATGCCGCAGAGATCTTGTCCAAGCAGATCATCTCGCTGATGCGCGCAACCGGCATTCCCAACGGAATCGGCGCGCTCGGATATACAGCGTCAGACATCCCGCAGCTCTGCAAAGGAGCCTGGGCCCAGCAGCGACTCCTCCTAAACGCGCCGTGTGAGCTTCGTGAGTCCGATCTTTCGCAGCTCTATCGCGACGCAATCCGCTATTGGTAGTCGCTCGCAGAGCTTGTCCCGAAAAGGAATCAGACATGTCGCTACGCCAGCTTCACCGATCCGACTTTGTTGCGTTTCAGACCATTCCAACCCGCTGGATGGACAACGACATCTACGGTCACGTCAACAACGTCAACTACTACAGCTACTTTGACACCGCTGTGAATCGCTATCTGATTGAAGCGGGAGCGCTCGACATTCATCAGGGCGAAGTGATCGGATTTGTGGTGGAGACATCGTGCAACTACTTTCGTCCGCTCGCGTTCCCAGACACCGTAATCGCGGGAATCCGCGTCGCCAAGATCGGTCGATCGAGCGTCCGTTATGAAGTCGGTCTGTTCCGAAATCTAGAAGATCAAGTCTCTGCAGCGGGACACTTCATTCATGTCTATGTAGAGCGCGCTTCACAGAAACCGACCGAGCTTCCGCTGCCTCTGCGCACTGCGGTGACGGCACTGATTCCGAGCGAGCCGAAGCTTCCATAGCGTCAGAAATCTCTGTGCTGCGCAAGCGGGCCGTCGCCTCTGTGAATCGAACTTCCGCGATTCCTCGAGACTTCCCTGCGCGAAGCTGTGATAGGTTCCGCGCATGTCGAAACCATCTGCCCGTGCGATCGCTTATCGAGGCTGGCTGACGCTCTGCGTAGGGCTTGCGGCGTGTTCACAAGACGCAGCAGAGATGGAGCAGCAGCAGCCTCCTGTCGTGGTCACAGAGCCCGCACGCTATGTGAATCCGTTCATCGGCAGCGGCGGCTTTGGCTATCGGCACGGAAGCGCATTTCCTGGTGCAGCGGCTCCACACGGACTGACCAAAGTAGGACCAGATACCAAAGGTCCGTGGGGTACCATCGGCTTTCTGCACTTTAGCGGATACTGGTACGGCGATGATGTGGTGCAGGGCTTTTCGCACATGCATCTGCACGGTACCGGAGCGACGGACTACGGAGTCCTTTCGGCCATGCCGATGGATCAGTTTTCCGCGCAGAAGATCACGCAAGACAAGTACGGATCTGCGATGGACAAAGCCAGCGAAGAAGCGTCACCGGGCTACTATGCGGTCACGCTGCGCAATGGAGGCGTTCGCACAGAGCTTACGGCCACACCACACGCGGCACATCATCGCTACGCATTTGATCCATCCGTATCATCACGGGTGCTGCTCTTTGATCTGGATCATCACCTGGAAAGCGGCTCGATTCCGAGCGCAGAGTTTGCAATTGATGCGGCCAAACAGACCATCAAAGGACACCTTCGCAGCCTCGGTGGAATGACGCGCGGCTTTGGCGGATATGAGCTGTATTTCGTCGCGCGAACCAAGACCGCCTGGAAAAAACAGATGGTCTGGAAAGCAGGCTCTGCTCCTGCGGAAGGAACCGCTTCTTCAGGAAAAGGAGTCGGCTTCGCGCTGATCTTTGATGAAAGCGGTGATCCTGCAGGATCTGGCGCTGATCGCACGCCGATCGAGTTGCAAGTCGGACTGTCTCTGGTGTCGGAAGAACAAGCCGCGAAGAACCTGGCCGCAGAGCTTCCTGGCTGGGACTTTGCAGCGACGCGCAAACAGACTGCCGCTGCGTGGGATGAACGGCTTACCCGAGTCCGCGTGACCGGAGGAACCGAGCCAGAGCGACGGATGTTCTATTCGTCTCTGTATCGCTGCTTTTTGATGCCAAGCATTCACAGCGATGTCGACGGCAGCTTCTTGGGATTTGATGGCAAGGTAGCCAAAGCAGAAGGCTATCACTACGTCTCGGATCTATCGCTGTGGGACACCTATCGAACGCTGCATCCGCTGTATTCCTTGCTGGCCCCAGAGTCTGCGCTGGACTCGGTTCGATCGCTGCTGACGATGGCGCAGCACAGTGGTCAGTTTCCCAAGTGGCCGCTCGCAGGTGGTGACTCTGGATCGATGATCGGAGCCCCCGCAGAGCTGGTGATTGCCGATGCGTATCTGAAAGGAATTCGCGGCTTTGATGCAGAAGCTGCGTATCAGATCTTGCGTGCGGCGGCGGCAGATCCAGTGGCTCCCAAACCAGGACGCGGAGGCCGAAATCACGTCGAGGAATACCTGCGACTTGGCTATGTTCCCACCACGGAAGCATCAGGCTCCGCATCCTGGACAACAGAGTATGCGCGCGGCGACTTTGCACTGGCACAGCTTGCGACTGCGCTGGGACATGATGCAGATGCAAAACAGCTTCAAGCCAGCAGCCGGAACCATCTGAACTTGTTTGATGCAAAGACGCGCTATCTGCGAGGACGAAGCGCAGACGGATCGTTTCCTGCGCAGACGTTTGATCCGCGCAAGTTCACCGATGACTACATCGAAGCCAACGCCTACCAGAGCATGTGGATGAACGATCACGATGTGAAGGGACTGGCGGACAAGCTGGGCGGAAACGACGCGCTGATTCAGCATCTTCAGCAGGTGTTTCAGCTGTCGCAGACAGAGTGGGATGCTGCGGATCAGACGGCTCCGACCGCTGGTGTGGATCGACCAGAGTTCTACTGGCATGGCAACGAACCGGACATCTCTGCTCCGTATCTGTTTGCGCTGGCAGGACGTCCTCATCTGACCCAGGAGTGGGCACGCTGGGTGCAGGAAACACAGTACCGCGCAGAGCCCGCAGGACTGCCCGGCAACGACGATGGCGGCACGATGTCTGCGTGGTATCTGTTTACTGCGATGGGATTTTATCCGCTGGTTGGAACGGATCGCTACATCATCGGCGCACCGCTGTTTCCTCGCATCGAGCTATCGGTTCCAGGTGGTGTCTTTGTGATCGAAGCGCCAAATGTATCGAAACAGAATCGCTATGTGAGTGCGGTGACACTCGACGGAAAACCGATCACAAACAGCGAACTTTTCCACAAAGACATCAAGGCAGCGAGCACGCTCCGCTTCACGATGTCTGCGACAGCAAAGTAGTCCTACACAACGATCAAAGGAAGCGTTCCTGACAGTCCGCTTCCACTGCACCCGCAAGGAGGCCATGACATGAAATCCGACGGAGCCGTACTGGCGACCATTGGTGATACCCCGCTTGTAGAGCTCAAGAACCTCGACACTGGCTGCTGTCGATTGTTCGTGAAGCTGGAAAATCAAAATCCCACCGGATCGATCAAAGATCGCATTGGTCTGTCGATGATCGAAGCAGCAGAGCGCAGCGGAGAGCTACAGCCCGGCGGCGCGCTCATCGAGGCAACCGCAGGGAACACCGGACTCGGACTGGCACTGGTGGCCGCGCAGAAGGGATACAAGCTGACGCTGGTGATCCCGGACAAGATGGCGCAGGAAAAAGTGCTGCACCTCAAAGCGCTGGGTGCGCGTGTCATCATCACACGCAGCGACGTGGGAAAAGGCCATCCAGAGTACTATCAAGATGTCGCAGAGCGGCTGGCCAGAGAGTCTGGCGCGTTCTATGTGAATCAGTTTGCAAACCCCGCAAATCCTGCTGCGCACGAAGCAACGACGGGTCCTGAGATCTGGTCGCAGACCAAGCAGATGCTCGATGCGGTGGTGGTAGGTGTCGGATCAGGAGGAACACTGACCGGACTGTCGCGCTACTTTGCGCGCGTGGCTCCGCACGTCGAAATGGTGCTGGCTGATCCGAAAGGAAGCATCTTGGTCGATGTGGTGAAGACCGGAGCCCCACAAAAGATCGCAGGAAGCTGGCTGGTGGAAGGCATCGGAGAAGACTTCATTCCTTCGATCTGTGATCTGTCGCGCGTCCGTTCTGCGTATGAAGTCAGCGATGCAGAGAGCTTTGCGACTGCGCGTGAGCTGCTGGCCAAGGAAGGACTCCTGGGTGGTTCTTCGACGGGAACACTGGTCGCTGCGGCGCTGAAATACTGTCGGGAACAGACCACTCCCAAGCGGGTTGTGACCTTTGTCTGTGACTCTGGAAACAAGTATCTGTCCAAGATGTATAACGACTTCTGGCTGTTTGATCAGGGCATCTTGCCCAGGCCAAAGACCGGAACGATCGTGGATCTGATCGTGCGTCGCTATTCCGATGGTTCGACGGTGACACTGCGTCCGACCGATAGTCTGCTGCACGCCTATCGGCGCATGAAGCTGTTTGAAGTCAGCCAGCTTCCAGTGATGGAAGGAGACACCGTGATCGGTATCTTGGATGAGTCCGATCTGCTGATGCATGTCTACGAAAGTCCGGCGCGCTTTGCGGAGACGGTTGGTCACGCGATGGTCAAGAGCGTGGTCACGATCTCTCCCACTGCGGCAGTGAGCGAGCTGCTTCCGATCTTTGCCAAAGACATGGTCGCTGTCGTCGCAGATGCAGGAAAGTTCGTTGGGCTTATCACGCGCATCGATCTGCTAAACTACCTGCGCCTTCAGCTTGGCTAAGGACAGCAGGAGGAATCGGCTCGGAATCGCGTAGGAATCGGTTCGGAGTCGATTGGGAATCGCAGCCGTCTGCGCAGGTATTTATTTCGAATTTTGCGCAGACAGCGGAGCAAGCTGCCAGATCCGATAGGCATTTGCGCCTCTGTGATATTGGCCTATTTCCGTCGCTGCGATCAGCATCGGAGCATAGAGCTTCTGCACGTCTTCCTTGTCAAAGTAGTCGTAGTCTTCGAACAGCTCATGTTCCAAAAAAAAGACGCGATGCTGGGTGCGAATCGATCGAATGCGCGCAGCATAGGCCGTGAGCACTGCGGCTTTTTGCGCGGGATCGCTGTAGCCCTCAAAGCGAAGGGAGTGCAGCGGAACGTGCTTGTCCTGGTAGTAAAAAAAGTAGAGCTGTAGCGTCGCCAGATCCCCGATGTAGATGTCTTCCGCGTCTACTGGATGAACAGACAAGCTGCGATAGATCTCTGCGTTCGGATTGTCGATGCCGCGATGGCTGGGAAGCGTACACAGACCGAAGTTGCCAACAAAGAGCAGCGCCAGCGAAGCGGACATCTGTCCACGCACACCAACGATGGAAGAGGTGTTCTCTGAGTGGTCTCTGCTTCGATCGTCAAGACGCAGACTCAGCACAGCCAAGATCAAGATCACGGGCGGCGCAAGCAGCAGCCAGAACTCAAAGTTTCCGGGTTCCCACCACAGCGTAAAGCCCGCATGCAGAAGCAGCCAGACACGAACCAGCGGACGAAGTCCCAGCGAGTCCAGCCGAGACGGAATCCGCGTCGAGTGCAGCGAACGGAGATCGTGTGACCCAGACTTCGGCGCGCGCAGCGCACGAACCAGCAGCGAGAGCCACAGCCCAAGCGACCCAAGCAGCGAAGCGGAAAGCAGACACTCTGTCCAGGAAGGACGAAACTGCGCGCTCACGTTTTCTAGGTAGTACGGCGCGGTGATGACTTGAAACAGACCGATCACAGCGGTTGGCAGATTCCGCAGACGCAGTCCGTGCCCCCACATTCCCAAGCGATATTCATCGGAGTGCGCGTACGCAGTGATCCACTTCCACAGTCCGAACACAGGCCGATGCTCGATGAACAGACCGATCCACAGATACGCGCCACCACAGATACAGAGCGCGACCAGCAAAGACAGCGCAGGCGATGACAACGTGCGCTGCTTTTTCCACAGTCCATATGCCATCGCCGCGACAAAGAAGACTCCGGTCTGATGAAACAGACACGCGAGCGCACCGAGCCCTCCGATCGCACAGACATCCAGCACAGACAGACGCGGCTTGCGAACCAGCAGACAGAGCGCACACAGCTCAAACAGCGTCGTCGCTGGATAGACTTCCACAGAGGTTGCCATCGCCGTCACACCGCGCAGGCTTGCAAACAACAGCGCCAGACCGATCGCCAAGGACACACGCTGCGTCACTTGATGTACGAGCAGACACACAAGCCCAACAGAGAGCGCGGTAAGGATCGCGTTTTGCGCGCTCAGGAGTCCGATCGCATCGACGGGATGAATCGATCCAATCGCCAGATAGAGCAGTCGACCGGCGGCGTTATACAGCAGGTGATGCGGATGAAACAGGCTGTGACCGCGCTTGACTCCGTAGGCGTATTCGATGGCGTCGTATCCGTAGCGATGGCTCGGAAACAGCAAATAGTACGCAGCGGTCAGCAAGACACACAGGATCGCAGCGGTCTTCCCTCCGCGCGCAACAGACGGCACAGGTTGCGGAGCCGCAGCCGGAAGCGCATGCGAAGGAGCAGGTGATGCAGAGCCAGGATCTCTGCGCGCAGAAGCAGACGGAGCGTGAGACATCGACAGCGCGGATGCTAGCGCGCCTCGGTCGGAGTCCGTGCGAAGAAACGAAGGGAATGCAGCGCGGACAGCCCGAAAGGGAACGAAGGAATCAGCGGGCGGACTACGGATCGCGCTGGATGAAGTCGGCGCTGACGTAAGCGACGCTGTCTTTGAAGCGGATGCGATACCAGCCGGGCGCTACACCCGTGATGGTGACTTTCGATCCCTTCGGTAGACCGCCGACGATGCTGCCCGTGCGTGACGGACTGCTGCGGACGTTGAGCACGTCGCTCTGAATGTTGACGGTGCCGCTCGCGGCCAGATCCATAAACGCAACACCATTGACCACAGCAGCGGGCGGAGCCTCGGTCGGGGCGGCGGGCTGGACGGGCGCAGCTTCTACGGGCGCAGCCTCAGTCGGGGCGACGGGCTGGACGGGCGCAGCTTCCACGGGCGCAGCAGGCGGCGTCACTGGCGCTTGCGTCGGCGCAGCGTCCACGGGCGGCGTCACCGGTGCTTGCGTCGGCGCAGCGTCCACGGGCGGCGTCACTGGCGCTTGCGTCGGGACGACTGGCGCTTGCGTCGGCACAGCTTGCGTCTCACTCGGCACTGGC
>WBZP01000449.1_pt1 | contig 45108 bp, 45 predicted proteins | sample 5204301 | NCBI WGS metagenome assembly WBZP01 (sample SAMN12412401, study PRJNA552823) | activated sludge metagenome | isolation source: activated sludge from nitrification reactor of wastewater treatment plant... | place: USA: Pennsylvania | collected 2017
ATATCAGTGGGCCATCGGCCAAGAAGAAGTAGCTGGCAAACAACACGATGAAGAACGCGGCGAACACGTGCCCCACGGTCGTTCCCAAAGCCGTCACGTGGCTCAGCACTGAGCCGCTGCTGATGCCAGTGAGTTGTTCTTGAATCTTCTCCAAGGCCTTGGAGAGGTCGTTATCGCTGATCTGCAAAGGACCTGTGGCCAACCAAGTGCGCACAGTCTCGATGCCCGCCGCGACTTGCTTGCTTAGGTCACCAATTCCAGAGCCAACCTGTTGGCCCACGAAGTACAAGAGCCCGCCAACAAGCCCGAGACCCAACAACACAATGATGAAGGCAGCCAAGCCGCGAGGAAGGCCGAGTTTCATCAACCTCTGGAGCACGGGCGCGGACATCGCAGCCAAGAGCAATGCGATCAGCAGCGGAAGCACGATCACCGCGAAATAGCTCAGCAGCCACAAGATCCCGTAGATCGCGACCGCAATGATGATTGCGCGCCATGCCCAAGCAGCTGCCAGATCGAAGGCCCAAGGCACCTGAGCGCGAGTGAAGTTCGATGGCCCTGACTCGATCACTGGCTCGCGTCTTTGACCAGCACGCATGCCAGCCCACTGCTGCGCCAGTCGCTCGCCCAGCGGCTCAGCCGTCTCGGTCTTGGCCTGGTCGCGGCGCGGTCTGCCGAAAATGCGTCGCGGCTCACTCATGAGCCAACCCTAGCTAGGCGATGGGGATTTCACAGCGAGTCAGTGCCAATGAGCATCGCGGCCAATTGGCGAGCGGCATCGGGATAGTCAGGGGCCAACAAGCCCACCGCAGCCAATACGTAGGAGGAGTCGACCACGATCCGCGGGTGCTGGGGATATTGCCAGCCGTCTTCGGAATCGCCGATCGCTCCACCCAAGATGCGCTTCGCCCGCTCGGGGGTGGCATGCCGCAACACCCCGCCTGAACCAACCAGCACATCCACCTCACGCAGGTCTTTGCCGCTGCGCTCCACGACCCGACCATCAGGGCCAAACACCACCCGCGACCGACCACAGTGTCGGCGCACGGCCAATGTCACCGCGGCGCCAGCAATGGCATCGTCTGCCTCGACCTCAGCCATCGAATCAGGCAGGTACGCCGGGTCGTCATGTCTGCGCTGACCTGCCGCTCCCAATGAGCCAGGCACCAGACCAGCCTCGATACCGGCAGCAACCGTTGATGCGGCACTCCAGCGCATGCCCAGGTCGCCCTCAACCGTGCGCGTGACCGGGGTGATCGCGACGACCTCGCGACCCAAGGCACCAGTTTCGGGGTCGAGTTCGATCACAGAGTGAACGTCTGTGGTGGCACCCCCAACGTCAATGACCACGACATCGCCAGCCAAGCTCGCCAGCATCTCCACACCGGTCAGCACCACGTCTGGAGTCGCGCCACGCACCATCTCAACGAATTCGCCATGAGCCGAAAGGTGCTTGCCACCGATCACGTGTTTGAGAAACATCTCACGAATCGCTGCCCGGGCTGATTCAGGAGCCAGAACGCCGATGCGAGGCACAACGTTGTCGGCGATGACGTACGGCGTGCCTGCCTCCTGCAGCAACCTCGACACCTCACCTTGGGCCTCGACGTCGCCAGCGACCACGATGGGGCCTGCCCACTGCTGCGCCCCCAATCGGGTCGCGTCAGCGATCAACACCTCGCTATTGCCGCCGTCAGTGCCGCCAACGAGCAAGATCACATCGGGTTCGCTGGCCTTTAAGTCAGCAAGGTCGGGCGCGAGCCCGCCGTACCCAACCCACACGACCTTGCCCCCACTACTCAGGGCCACCCGGCGACCAGCTTCCGCGGTCACGAGTTCCTCGTTGCCTACGACTGCGATTCGCAAACCACCACCGGCTGAGGAACAAGCCATCACCGGCGCATCGGGGCTACCTAAAGCAGCACGGCAAGCCTCGAAGCCTTCCAGAACGTCGGTCTCGATCGTGGTGGGGTGGTTGGCGACTCCAATGAGGTCGCCGGTGCTTACATCGACGAGGGCGGCCTTGGTAAAGGTCGAGCCGAAGTCGACGCACAACACCAGCGATTGGTTAGTCACCCCGGCAGGCTACCGGGGTGGTGACGTCACGAAAGGTGATCGCGCGCCCACATTGCGGCACTGGTGCGGTCGGTGACCCCGATCTCACGAAAGATGTTGCCGACGTGAGTCTTCACGGTGCGTTCGGTGATGCCCAGGGCCCGGGCAATCTGCTTGTTGGCAAGACCTTGTGACACGAGTTTGAGTACGTCGAGCTCTCGCGGGCTCAGGCCCTTGTTCGTCGACTCACCTGTTGGCAGAAGTGCCCCAGCCACCCTCGGGTCTAGTGGCACATGCCCGGCCGCGGCGGCATGCACAGCGTTGACTAGTTCAGAGGGTTCGCAGTCTTTGAGCAGGTAGCCGATCGCGCCGGCACCTATCGCCTCTTGCACGCGGGCGCGATCTGAGAACGAGGTCAGCACCACCACTCGCACACCGGGTTGCGACTCTCGCAACCGAGCAGTGGCTTCCACCCCGTCCATCACTGGCATCGACAGATCCATCAGCACCACGTCTGCCCGCTCAGAGGCCAACACTTCTAACGCCTCGGCACCGTTGCTGGCCTCCGCAATCACATGAAGCCCCGGGTCAGAGTCGAGAAGCGAGCGGAGCCCCGTGCGAATCAGCTGATGGTCATCAACCAACGCCACCTTGATCATGAGCGTTCCTCTCGATCGATTTGAAGGCGCCAGACTGTGCCCTGGCCAGGAGCCGTGCGCACTGACAAGACGCCCCCTGCTTCAGTTGCCGCATCGGCGAGCAGCCTGAGCCCAAAGTGCCCATGATTGGGACATGCAAACATCTCCTGGGCATCAAACCCGACCCCATCATCGGCGACGGTGAGTTCCACCTGATCCCCAACGGCTTGGAGTTCGACTTCAATCTGTTGGGCTCCACTGTGCGCCAGCGCATTGCGCACCGCCTCTTGAGCGACCCGATAGGCCGAGCGCTCCGCAATCGCTGAGAGACCAGTCTCAACCTCAAGGTCAGCGTCCAACTCCACCTTCACCCGTTCGCGGCCTTGGCTTTGGGCAAGGTCTCGCAGCGCAGTGGCCAAACCTGCGTCCTCAAGGCTGGGTGGATAGATCTCCACGAGCAAGGTCCGGAGTGCCCTAATGCTGGTGCGCACTGAGCCCGCGACACCGCGCAACTCCTCTGACAGTGCTTCGTCGCCGCTCACCTCGGCCTTGGCTGCCGCCGCCGAGGCTGCAAACGATGACGCCACGAGTTCTTGAACCGGACCATCATGCAACGAAGCCGCGATGCGCCGACGCTCATCAGCCGAAGCGTCCACCGAACGCTGTAGAAGCTCGGCGCGCTGGTCTTCACCGTTGCGCAGCCTCTGGAGCAAGTGAGCCAGTAGCGGCGTGGCCAACAGGACCAGCATCAACAAACTCGTCAACGTGACCCCAGCAAACCCGCGCCACAGTTGAGAAGAGCGTTTCCCCACGGGGTCATAGGAGGTGTAAACCTCAAAGAGCACCGACTTGCCCTGTGGTGTCCACAGCGGGCGATAGACCTCGACGAGGTGATCAAACTTCTCAAACTGGTTTTCTGACTCACTCAGATCCGAGATTTCGGCGCGAGTCGCGGGCGCATTCAACGCATCGCGCTGGTCAGAAGTGAGCGGGAACGTGCGCCCGATGAGTGCCGGTTCGTCGGCGTACACAATGCGACCCTCGGGACTCCACAGTTTGACGCGTACGACGCCGTGGCCGAGCACTCGAGCCCGGATGACCTCGTCGAACTTGGCCAGTTCCTTGGCGTCTCCCGCGACCAGTTCATCACTGATGAGCGGGGCAATCAGGGTGTCCGCGAGCAGGTTGGTCATGGCAGCCGCGTCGTTGACGGCTTCACGGGAGGCAAGCCGCTCAGCGGCAATGGCTCCGCCACCACCCACGAGCAACAAGATCACAACAGTGCCCAACAGCAGGCGGATTGCCAATTGTTTGGGCTTAAGCGGATCAACCGCATCTGCCTTGCTGTTGGCCAGAGCACTCACCACAAGCCACGGATGCCCCGGCTCCTGGGGGGATTGGGAGCCGGGGCCGGGGGTGGACTGATCAGTCGTCGGAGCCATGCCCGCCTGAACCGCTGTCGTCATTGGAGTCGTGGCCTGATGAGTCATCAGAACCGTGACCACCAGAGCCGCTGTCATCACTGGAGTCGTGGCCTGATGAGTCATCAGAACCGTGACCACCAGAGCCGTGGTCGTCACCGACATCGTGCCCAGCCGTGTCGTCGGAACCATGGCCACCAGAGCCGTGGTCGTCGCCAGCGTCGTGCCCAGCCGGGTCGTCAGCACCGTGACCGCCAGAGCCGTGGTCGTCTGTCGCGTCATCGGTCGGGTCGTCTGAGGGAGAACTTGACGGCGTGCTCGATGAGGTTGAGGCCTCGCTGGTAGGCGAACTCACCGGGATGCGTTGGGCAAATGATGCATTGCCGATCATCCCGGCAATGGCAGGCACAAGTGCGATAGCTAGGCCGGCGATGAGGTACTTAATGCGTTGCATGATGGTGCTCCTTTGGGGGTCAGTGTGTCAGCCGGGGAAGGTCAAGGACATGAGGCAGGTCTGGCCAGCGCGGTTGCGAGCCGTCACCGACAAGGCGTCATTGCCAGGCATGTTGGCAATGTGGCGCGTAACGCTGAACGATCCGCTGGGTGCGGAGGTGTATTTCACGCCGGTGCGCTTGAGGACACCGTTGTCGCTCAGCGCCCAGGCCCAGCGCTGGCCGTTTCGGTTGCTGTCGACCTCGAACTCAACCTCGATGAGGCCGTCGTCGTTCTTGGCCTTGATCTTCCAGTCAGCGCCTGCCGAGCACATTCCGTTTGCCCGGTAGACCGGGTCCTTCGAGGCGTGGGCGGCCGGAACGCTGAGCGCTACCAAAGCAGCCACTCCAGTGGCCGCCGCCAGGATCTTGTGTGTCATGGGGTGTCTCCTTCGATGATGTGCCGGGGGGGCTCCGGCTCGTAGGTCCTACTTTGAGGTCCACCCATAGCCGAGAACCATCGGGCGATGGTCGTAGTACCTGCTGCGATGTTTCGCAGTCGCTTTCACGACCCCCGCGTAGGCTGCGCGCATGATCTTTGGACGCCGCGCGACCCCGCTACCCAGCGCAGAGCAGGCCTTGCCCGGACGACCCACACAGCCGTTTACATTGGCTGATCGTCATCTACTTCTCGATGCGCCACTGGTCACCGACGAGGTTCCTGATGGGCTTGAGGTAGCCCTCTTTGGGCTGGGCTGCTTTTGGGGCGCCGAGGAGATCTTCTGGCAAACCCGCGGCGTCTGGTCGACTTCGGTGGGCTACGCAGGCGGGATCACCCCGCATCCGACGTACGAAGAAGTGTGCAGTGGCCGCACCGGCCACACCGAAGCTGTCCGTGTCGTTTTCGATCCCCAACTCGTCTCATTTGCCGACTTGGTGAAGATCTTCTTTGAGGTGCACGACCCCACGCAGGGCATGCGTCAGGGCAACGACATCGGCACGCAGTACCGCTCGGCGATCTATACGTTCAGCGACGCTCAAGCCGAGGTGGCGCGGGCTCTCACCGAGCAGTTCGGGGCCGAACTCAGCCGTCGCGGGTGGGATCCCATCACGACCGAGGTGGCCCCTGCACCGACTTACTTCTATGCCGAGGACTATCACCAGCAATACCTAGCCAAGAACCCCAACGGCTACCGGTGTCACTCGGCAACGGGCGTGAAATTTCCTCAGGAGTAACAAAGATGGCGTACGACGAAGCCCTCGCGGCAGACATTCGCATGGTGTTATCTGGCGAATCCGGCGTGAGTGAGAAGAAGATGTTTGGCGGGCTTGGATTCATGATCAACGGCAACATGGCGGTCGCAGCTAACGCGAACGGCGGCATGATGGTGCGGGTCTCCCCAGAACTCGCCAGCACTTTGCTCGAACCTCCCAACGTCGACCTTTTCGACATGGGTGGGCGCCGGATGGCCGGGTGGCTCAAAGTTCTCGAGCCAGGCGACCAACTCACTGACTGGGTCGCCACGGGCGTCGCCTATGCGCGGAGTTTGTCAGCCAAGTAGCCGGGGTTTTGGTCGGGTGTGCTCGATTGACTCACGCGGCACCAAAACTGCGCACTCGCCTCAAACTGAGGCGTGTCGATGAACGCGGTGAGCCAGGTGATCATGTCCAGTCCTCCCCGACCCGATTCAACAAAGCAGACCCGCCAGATGCTGAGAGTACGACGCCACTGGCAGATTCGACTTCGTTATCTCGCAAGCCCAGGCGCAACGTGGCCTCAGCGTCGTGGATCACCTCGAACACCGCCAGTCCCCTCGCTCGAAGCTCATTTTCCACGCGAGCAGCCAACGTGTAAGGCAACCTCACCTCATACACCCCGAGCAGTTCTCGACGGACCACTGGAGCGTCAGCGAGGGCTGCGCGTACGGCGTCGCCGTACGCCCTAACCAGTCCGCCTGCTCCCAGCAAGGTGCCGCCAAACCAGCGTGTGACCACAGCGCACACATCGCTGAGTTCGTGACCTCGAAGCACTTCAAGCATGGGGGCGCCAGCCGTGCCCGAAGGCTCCCCATCGTCGTTAGAGCGTTCGATCTGCCTCGCGGGGCCAAGGATGAAGGCCGAGCAGTGATGGCGGGCATCCCAATGATCGCGACGGGCCTCTTCAACCAACGCACGCGCAGATGCCTCGTCGGCAACTGGAGCGACGGTGGCGAGAAACTTGGAGCGCTTGACCTCAATCTGCGCCGTCACCGGCGCACCCAGGGTGAGAAATGCTGAGGCCACGGGCTCTAGCATGCAGCAGGTGCGCATCGTGTCATTGCTGCCCTCAGCAACCGAGATCCTTTTTGCCATCGGCGCCGGCGACGACGTCGTGGGGGTGACGTTCGAATGCGACTACCCAGCTGAGGCTCGAACCCGGTCCATTGTTTCGACCTCCTCGATGCCCGAGGGGCTCACCCCGACCGAGATCGACGCCTGGGTTTCAGTGGCTCGAAGCAGGGGCGAGGATCTCTACCGCCTCGATGCTGATTCGCTGCGTGCGCTGGATCCTGACCTCATCGTCACCCAAGACCTATGCGCCGTATGTGCGGTCGACGTGTCAGTGGTCGAGGAGGCGCTTGACTATCTCGGCTGCGAGGCCGAAGTCATCACCCTTGATCCGCAGAACCTTCAGCAGGTGTTGGAGTCGATCACAACCCTGGGTGCAGCCGTGGATCGCGTCGATGAGGCGGCTGCTCTCGTTGCGTCGCTCCGGGCGAGATTGGCCGCCGCGTGGCGAGCCACGATGGGCTACCCCACGCCTCGCGTCGCATTGTTGGAGTGGACCGATCCGCCGTACGCACCTGGGCATTGGCTACCAGAGATGGTCGAGCTCGGAGGTGCAGTCTCCGCATTAGGAACGGCTGGCTCGCCCTCGACCCGAGTCACCTGGGACGACGTACGCGCCTCCTCTCCCGATCTCATCGTGGCCGCGCCGTGTGGCTATGACCTTGATGGTGCCGCAGCCCAGGCACTGGCGATGCCAGACCTCGGCGTGCCGGTCTGGGCCGTCGACGCCAACGCATCCTTCGCCCGCCCCGGCCCGCGACTTGTCGATGGGATCGAGGCCATCGTGGCAATCGTGCACCCCCACCGGGTCGAGCAGTCGCCCATTGCCCGCCAGATCCGCTAAGTGCTTTACCCGGATGTTGTGCGCTTTGCGGGGGAGATCCCCTGGGCAAAGCGCCAAAGTCACAAGTAAACCTGTGACTTTTCACCTCATCCCAAGGCCCCTCCCCCGGGCGATTTCCCCCAGTTCGTAGGCTGCTCACATGGTGACTGCACAGACGATCCGCAAGGCGGGGATAGCCGCAGTGGCAGGTGCCGGAGCAGTGAGCACTTTCGGCGGACTTTCCTATGCTGTCCTGGCCGCTGAAGCCAGGTTTGCCCGGTGGATGATCGGGGAAATTGATACCCCGGTGCCTGATGCGACCGGGTGGTACGGCACGCATCGCAGCGGCGAACCGTTGCGGCTAGCGCTTCTAGGTGACTCTTCCGCAGCGGGCTACGGCGTTGAGTCGGTCGAGGAGACCCCGGGTGCCATCTTGGCTGCGAGTTTGTCGCAGTACACAGACCGCCGGGTCTACCTACGCGAGGTGTGCAAGGTGGGGGCGACAACCCCAGAGTTGGCCGGCCAGGTCACCCGGGCCCTGACTTTGCGTCCACACGTCGCGGTCATCTTCATTGGGGCCAACGACGTTACGCACACGATCTTGCCGAAGGCCTCGATCAGAGCCTTGCGCGATGCTGTGCGGCGGCTGCGATCAGTGGGCTGCGAGGTGATCGTCGGGACCTGCCCCGATTTGGGCACGATTCGTCCTATCCCCCAACCCCTTAAGACTGTCGCCAGGGTTTGGTCACACAAACTTGCAACCGCCCAGATCGCTGGCACTCTCGCCGAGGACGGCCGACCGGTGTGGTTGGGGCCACTGCTTGGTCCCGAATTCGATGCGTCCCCGGCGGTGCTGTTCGGACCTGACAAGTTCCACCCTTCGGTGACTGGCTATGCCGCTATTGCCAAAGCCGTCCTGCCCACCGTGCTGGCAGCGGTTGGGGTCGAGGAGCCGGGTGAAGAAGTCCTGATGAGTTGGAAGCGCGCCATCGAGTCGGCCGTGAACCGACCTGGCACTGAGCTGGGTGAGCCCACCTCGCGCGGTGTGCACGTGTGGTTCCGCAAGCGCGAAGCCCTTGCCGAACCCGAGCAGCCGTCAGCTGAACCTGCTTCTTAAACACGAATGCCCCGACCACTCCGGCCGGGGCATTCGATGAAGAGCAATCAGTCGCGCAAGATCGAGAGAATGCGCAGCAACTGGACGTAGATCCACACGATGGTGACCGTGAGGCCAAAGGCTGCCCGCCACGACTCAACCTCAGGAAGACCCGCCGCGATGCCCCGCTCGACGAAGTCAAAGTCGAGGATCAGCATCAGCACCGCAATACCCACACCGAGCACACCCGAGATCAGACCCATGGTGCCAAGGCCATTCCAACCGAATGAGGCACCAAAGAAGCTGAGCACGAAGTCGAGCAGCGACAGGGCCACGAAGCCGAACATGGCGCCGATTACCCAGGTGCGGAACTTGTTGCCGACCTTGATGTTGAAGAACTTGTACGCCGCTAAGGTGCCCGCGAAAGCAGTCACAGTGCCGAGCACTGCGCCTGTGACCACACCACCGCCAAAGGCATCTTGGAACATCTTGCTCATTCCACCGACAAACACGCCCTCGAGAGCGGCGTAAGCCAACACCAGGGGCGGGCTCACGACCTTCTTGAAGCTGTTGACCAGCGAGAGCACGAAACCGCCGACGGCACCGACCATCACCAACATGTAGAGCTTGCTCGCGGCAGCTGGGTCGAAGCGAATGTCACCAGTGAGCATCCAGGTGGCCGCTGCCGTGATGATGAGCACCCCCAGCGACATGCCGGTGCGGTTGATGACCGAGTCAATAGTCATGCGTGCGGCAGGTGCGCTGGAAGGTTCAAACCCGACAGGCGATCCGTAGCCTTCGTAGGTTTGCCCGTTGCCGGGGTAGACCGCATTGCGGCCGTTAAAGCCGTCAACGCGAGTGAATACGGGGTTGTTGCTGCGCATGTGGTGCGTCTCCTTCACCTAAGCAAGCCAGGAGCCTCTAGTCTGCCAGGTATTTCACAGATTGCGACGATTCTTTTGAGCCGTCGAGAGATCAAACGTGGCTCGGGCGTCCACTGTTCCCGGTGGGGATGGGCAAGGTCGACGTACTCCACAATGAGCATGTGAACCCTCCCGATGCTCTTGTGCGCGCCCGAGCCCTGGTTTTGCACGACCTTGAGGCCACGGCTGTCGCTAACGCCGAGCACCTCAACCTGCTCGAGGACGCCGTGGCCCAGCGGCGCTGGTGGCTCGACCAGTGGGCCGAAGGCGCGGATTTTGTGGTTGGGCTCGTGGCCCAAGACGTGCAAGATGCGCTGCTGGCGAGTGCAGGTCGCTGGCCGCTGTGCCCACGCTGCGAGGACGCAACTCATTGTTTGTACGTCGACCCCGACCTGGGTGGCCCGGACCCACACTGGGTGTGCGAAGAAACTGGAACCGTGATCGCAAGGATTGGTGAACTCTGATGGCACGCACAACCAGATGGGAAGACGTGCCCAACCGGGGCTACGGCCCCAAGTTTGGCGAACTCATTCGCGAGGGCGCCGATGTCGACGGTGAGGCCCGACTCGCGGATGCCTTGGTCACCCGACGTAGCACCGTTCTCGACGCGGGCTCGGGCATGGGCCGAGTCGCCGCCGCCCTCGTGGCACGTGGGCACCGGGTCACGGCAGTGGAGAAAGACCCAGGACTCGTTAAACAAAGCGCAGCCACATTCCCCGAACTTGGTGTCACAACCGCCGACTTGATCGACCTGTCTCCGGGGTTCATGAGCGAGGTCGGGAAGCCCACGTCGTACGACCTGGTGGTCGTGGTGGGCAACGTCATCGTCTACCTAGCCCCCGACTCAGAGATCGAGGTGCTCAGCGGCTTGGAGTCGCTGATGGCACCTAACGGTCGCATGCTGGTCGGCTTCAATCCCAAGCATGGTCCCAACGGAGCACGCGACTACGCACCCGATGAGTTTGAGGCCGACGCCGCTGCGGCCGGGCTCGTCGTTGAGCACCGATTCGGCACCTACGAACTCCACCCAGCCTCTGAGGAGTACTGCGTGTATGTGCTCGCCGCTCGGCGCGCAGGAATCCCAGGTTAAGTACCCGGTTTGGGTACCTAACCTGGGATTCCCGACACCACCGTCAGCTGGGCTTCGGAGCACCCTTACGCGCATAACGCATCCAGGTGATCCCCACACACATGACCGCCCAGACCACGCCGATCCAATAGAAGGTCGTGGGGCCGAGCAAGGTGACGCCCATGCCGAAGAAGAACGGTCCAAAGGCGGCGATTGCACCCGTCCAGCCGATGACTCCACCAGCTTGGCGACGCTCGAAGATCATGGGCATCTGCTTGAAGGTGGAGGCGTTGCCGATTCCGGCGAACAAGAAGATCGCGAGCATGCCCCACAAGAACCGGTTGAAGCCGGCATCCAAGGTTGCTGCCGAGGTGAAGTCGGGGGTGAGCGCCGGAATCGTATAGATGATCGAACCAACCAGACCAAGTCCTGAAATCAGGGTCCAGATCGCGCCACCCATGCGGTCGGTGAGGGGCGAGAAAAGCACTCGGGCACCGGCGCCGATCAGCGGGCCAAGGAACACAAACTTCACCGGGTCGGGCACGGCGTAACCATCAACGAGGAGCTTCGCGGTGGCACCGGCGCCTTGAACGATCTGGGTGTTGCCTGCGCCGTACAAGTTCGCCATGAGCAAGCCGAACTGCGCGGCCAACCCGGAGAACGTGCCGAAGGTCATGATGTAGAGAAGCGTCATGAACCAGGTGTCGGCGTTGCCGAAGATGTCGAACTGCTGCTTGATGTTGGCGCGGATCGGCACCGACTTCAGCATCGTCCAAGCCAGCGCCGCCCCGATGACCATGAGGGGGATCCAGATGAAGGCCGCGTTTTGGAACCACACGGTTGCCGCGGGCTTGCCTGGAACCTGGAGGGTTTGGCTGCCACCGAAGATGGCGAGGCCGCCCATGGCGATGAGGTACGGCGTGAGCAACTGCACCAATGAGACACCGAAGTTACCCAGTCCGGCTTGAAGTCCCAGCGCCGTGCCTTGTTTGCTGCGCGGGAAGAAGTAGGACGTGCTCGGCATGAACCCCGAGAACGCACCGCCTCCAATGCCGGCCAGGAAGGCCAAGGTCATCAGTTCCCAATAGGGAGCAGTAGGCGACTGCACCCGCACGCCCCAGCCGAGGGTGGAGGCGATCAGCAGCAGGCTGGTCAAGGAGACCATCTTGCGGGTGCCCATCATCGGTGGGAGCACCATCCACACCAGACGGAAGAGACCAGCGGCCAAGCCAGGCATGGCGGCCATCCAGTAGAGCTGGTTCGCCGTGAACGAGTACCCCAATGCGTTGAGCTTGGGGATGATCGCGCTCGGCAGGAACCAGGCAACGAAGGCCAGGGTCAAGCAGAAGGTGGTGACCCACAGGGTCTTCCAGGCGAGCTTGGAGTCCCACGAGGGAGCCTCGGGGTCCCACGCCTGCAGCCACTCGCTGCCTCGGCGCTCGGGTGATGTGGTGCTCATGTCGACATTCCTTGAGGTGAGTAGTTACTTATGCGGGACGGGGTTCGAGGTCGCGCGCCAGTTGCGGCGATTGCTTGTTGAGCATGTGGAGGACGGTCCAGTGCATCCAGAGGGCTGAGATTCCAGCCAAAAGGAACAGCACGAAGAAGGTGCTGGTCGGGAAGCCTGACCAGGCTTTGGTGTAGGCAAACAGTGGCGGAAGGAAGAACCCACCGAGGCCACCGAGCATCCCCACGAGTCCGCCGACGGAGCCGACGTTGCCCGGGAAGTATTCGGGAATGTGCTTGTAGACGGCTGCCTTGCCGATGCCCATCGCGCAGCCCAGCAAGAACAACAAGGCAGTGAAGGGCACGATGCCAAGGGAATACGCCAAGTGACTGCTCTGGGTGCCGTCTGCGTGGTCGATCACGATGTGACCGTTGGGCATCATCAAGATGCCGGTGATGATCATGACTGCACCGAAGGTCCAGTAGATGACGCGACGCGCACCAAAGCGGTCACTAAAAGAGCCACCCACTGGGCGCAGCAGCGATGCGGGGAAGATGTAGATGGCGGTGAGGAGACCGGCGGTTACCAAGCTGACCTTGAAGTTGTCGATGTAGTAGAGCGGCAACACTGCGGCCAGTGCGACGTACGCCCCAAAGAACACGACGTAGTACAGGCTGAATCGCCACACACGGAGTTGCTTGAGGGGTTCGAGTTGTTCGCGTAGCGACAAGCTGTGACCAGGCATCTGATCCTGCTTGGGTGTGCCAAACCAGGTGATCAGGGCCATCACCACGAGCAGTGCGCTGTAGACGACGGGGATCAGGCGCCATCCTCCTTGGAATGCACCAAATACGACGGTGCCTGCGGTCGCCAAGATGATGGGCGGGCCAATGAATTTGGTGACTGACGCACCGACGTTGCCCGCGCCAAAGACGCCCAAGGCAAAGCCCTGGTGTTCGCGCGGTTGCCAGGCGGCGTTCCAGGCGATGCCGGCGCTGAAGGAGTTGCCAGCGAAGCCGACCAGGAATGCCAAGGCGAGCAACAGCGGGTAGCTATCAGCCTTGGAAACCAGGTAAGCAGGTACGGCGGTCGCGGCTAGCAAGAAGGTCATGACCTTGCGCCCGCCGATGCGGTCGGTGAGCATGCCAGCGGGAAGTCGCCACATCGAGCCGTTGAGTACGGCGAACGCGACGATCCACGACAACTGCACTTCGTCGAGCTTGAACTCGGTGGCAATGGGCTTGCCCAAGATGCCAAACATGAGCCACACAGCGAACATCAAGGTGAAGGCTGCGGTGGAGATCCATAAGACTCGGCGGGCTCCCTTGGGAGCGCCATCCGATTGGGTGAGCTGAGACATTGAGACCCTTTTAGATGATCGTGTTCCTCTATAACAGTTGGACGCTACACCCGAATACTTAAGGCGCGCCAATCGCTCCGCGAGTTCCCTCCCGTGTGCTTCGCCACAATGGACGGGGCACAATCGTCTAGGATATAAAGGAATGACTCGTACAAAAGGAGAACCGCGTGGAACCGACACAGGGAGCGATGCTGCTTACCTCGCCTGTTCGACGTCTGGCAGTCGACGTACTCACTGAGCGAGGAGCGCTCACCGCAGCCGAACTCGCCACCGCCCTCGACCTTCATGTCACGACCATGCGGTTCCATCTCGACCAGCTCAACGGGGCCGGGATTGTGACCAGCGAATTCATCAAACAACCCGGAGCCGGCCGCCCAAAGAAGGTGTATTCAGTGGCTCCAGGGTCCTTCGACACCCATCGCGATCAAGAGGCGCTCGGCACATTAACTGCTCTGCTTGCCGAGACACTGACCCTGGCCCATGACGAGGGTGTGACGATTCGACCCGACGAAGCTGGGCGCAGGTGGGCGCGGCGCAATGTCGCTCAAGACTCCACCACTCCTGCCTCAAGCGCTGGGGCCTGGCTGGCCAAGATCGGCCACATGATCGACGTGTTGCAGGAGTGGGGTTACACCCCCAACGTGCGCACCCAAGATGGGGGCCGGACTGCCGTCATCGATCTGGTCCACTGCCCATTTCTGGAGCTGGCCCACAGCAACACCGCTGTTGTCTGCGGCATTCACCGCGGCCTCATTGCCGGCTCGATGGAACAACTCGGGGAGCACGAGACCGCCGTCAGTCTCGAGCCCTTTTTGCAGCCTCACCTATGCCGAGCCCATGTCACGACCCGAACCCCCTTTGGCGCACGCCTCGAATCCAAGGAAGACCAATGACCTCCACCGAATCCAGCCTCAACAGCCCCCTCACGGAGGCACTGATCGGCACTAGGAAGTTCTTCACTAAGGCCGAGGTCTCCGAAGACGGACGCACCCTGCATGCAATCGGCGGTCGTAAGGCCGACGCCTTCTACCGCGACCGTTGGGCACACGACAAAGTGGTCCGCTCCACTCACGGGGTCAACTGCACGGGTTCGTGCTCATGGAAGGTCTACGTCAAAGACGGTGTGATCACCTGGGAAGCTCAACAAACTGACTATCCCTCAACCGGTCCAGATAAGCCGGAGTACGAACCTCGCGGCTGCCCCCGAGGCGCAGCGTTCTCTTGGTACACCTACAGTCCGACTCGGATTAAGTACCCCTATGTGCGTGGCGCCCTTCTCGAGCTCTACCGCGCTGCCAAGGCCGAGCACGGCGACCCGGTGAAAGCTTGGGAAAGCATCGTCACCGACCCAGCGAAGGCGGCGCACTACAAGTCAGCGCGTGGCAAGGGTGGCTTGGTGCGCTCCACCTGGGCCGAGGCCAGCGAACTTGTCGCCGCCGCACATGTCTTTACCGTCAAGCGCTACGGCCCAGACCGTATCGCTGGCTTCTCCCCCATCCCGGCGATGAGTCCGGTTTCCTATGCCTCCGGCGCTCGCTTCCTCGAACTCATCGGCGCCCCGATGTTGTCGTTCTATGACTGGTACGCCGACCTCCCCAATGCGAGCCCGCAAATGTTCGGCGACCAGACCGATGTGCCCGAGTCAGGTGACTGGTGGGACGCGGGCTACCTCATCATGTGGGGCTCCAACGTCCCGATGACTCGCACCCCGGATGCCCACTGGATGACCGAGGCTCGCTACCGCGGCCAGAAAGTCGTCGCGGTAGCCCCCGACTATGCCGAAAACGTGAAGTTCGCCGACGAGTGGGTCACCTGCGATCCGGGCACCGACGGCGCCTTGGCGATGGGCATCGGGCACGTGCTGTTGAAGGAGTACTTCGCCGACACTCAAGTGCCCTTCTTCACTGACTACGACAAGCGCTACACCGACTTGCCTTTCTTGGTGACACTCGCCGAAACCGAGCGTGGCTTCGAGGCTGGCAAGTACCTCGTCGCAGGTGATCTCGACATCGCCGAGGCAACCAGCGAGAACGCCATGTGGAAGCCCGTGGTGCTTGACTCGACCACCGACAAGGTGGCCGTGCCCAACGGCTCTGTCGGATTCAGGTACGGCGATGAAGGCATGGGCAAGTGGAACCTTGATCTGGCCGACATCGACCCGGTGCTGAGCCTGATCGAGGCACACGACGAAGCCGTCACGGTTCAACTACCTCGCTTCGACGCCCCCGACGGCAAGGTGGTCTTTGAAGGCCGCGGAGTGCCTGCTCGCCGCATCGGCGGCCGGTTGGTCACCACCGTCTTGGACCTCCTGATGGCGCAGTACGGCGTGCAACGCGGTGAGCTTCCGGGCCAGTGGCCGACCTCCTACGAAGACGACACAGTGCCGGCCACCCCGGCCTGGGCGAGCCGTCACACCGGCGTGCCCGCGGCCCAGATTGCTCGCTTGGCACGCGAATGGGCACAGAACGCGATCGACACCGAGGGTCGCGGCATGATCTTGATGGGCGCTGGAACCAACCACTGGTACCACTCCGACCAGATCTATCGCGCCATGCTCTTGCTGACCACAATCACCGGTTGCCAAGGGCGCAACGGCGGTGGCTGGGCTCACTATGTGGGCCAGGAAAAGATCCGCCCGATTATGGGCTTCCAACACCTTGCCTTCGCCCTCGACTGGCACCGCCCACCCCGTCACATGAACCAGACGGCTTATTGGTACGTCAACACCAGCCAATATCGCTACGACACATTCACCGCCGATGACATCGACGCCGGCACCGGGGTCTTCGCTGGCCAAGGAGTCATGGATCTACTTGCCAAGTCGGCTCGGTTGGGCTGGACGCCGTCGTACCCCACGTTCAACAAGAGCAGCCTGGCGTTGGCTGACGAAGCCGAGGCCGAGGGCATGGCGCCGGCTGACTACGTCGTCCGCGAACTCAAGAACGGTGACTTGAAGTTCGCTGTGGAGGACCCCGAGGCTCCTGAGAACCATCCGCGCATCTTGAGTCTGTGGCGGGCCAACCTTTTGGGCTCAAGCGCGAAGGGCAACGAGTACTTCTTGCGACACCTGTTGGGCGCCGACAGTTCGGCGACAGCCCAAGAGGCTGCCCCGGACCAGAGACCCACCAACGTCGTCTGGCCCGAACGCGCTGCCGAAGGCAAACTCGATCTGCTCACCACGCTCGACTTCCGCATGACCAGTTCGACGATGTTCTCCGACGTGGTCTTGCCAGCAGCCACCTGGTACGAGAAGCACGACCTCTCCACCACCGACATGCACCCCTTCGTCCACTCGTTTAACCCAGCGATTGCACCGCCGTGGCAGGCCAAGACCGACTGGGAGATCTGGAAAACCATCGCCAAGCGGTTCTCTGAGCTAGCTCACGATCACCTCGGCACGCGCAAGGACGTCGTCGCCAAGCCGCTGTGGCACGACACCCCTGAGGCGTTGGCGACAGTGCACGGCGAGGTCAAGGATTGGCGCACCGGAGAGGTCGAGCCGATCCCTGGCAAGACGATGCCGGTGCTGGCGGTCGCCGAGCGCGATTACACCGCGATCTACGCCAAGATGACCTCCGTCGGACCCCTCATGGACAACGTCGGCATGCTCACCAAGGGTGTCGCGTACGACGTCAAGCGCGAAGTCGCGATCCTTGGCCAACGCAACGGCGTCGTGAAGGGCGGCCCCACTGATGGGCGTCCCAAGCTTGAGTCAGACATTCAAGTCGCCGATGCCATCTTGCACTTCTCAGGAACCACCAACGGCCATCTAGCCACCCAAGGTTTCCGCACAGTTGAGAAGCGCACCGGCACAAAGTTGGCAGATCTGGCTGCCGAGCACGAAGGCAAGCAGATCACCTTCGCCGATACCCAAATCCAGCCCGTCCCGGTGATCACCTCACCTGAGTGGTCAGGTTCGGAGTCAGGCGGGCGTCGCTATAGCCCCTTCACCATCAACGTGGAGCGACTTAAGCCGTTCCACACGCTGACGGGTCGCCAACAGTTCTTCCTCGACCACGACTGGGTGCAAGGCATGGGCGAGTCGCTGCCCGTCTACCGACCACCACTGAACATGACCACCTTGTTCGGCGAGGCACCTATCGGCACCGAAGCCGACGCCGGCGGCACTCGAAGCGTGGCGGTCAGGTACCTCACTCCCCACAACAAGTGGTCGATTCACTCCGAATACCAAGACAACTTGTTCATGCTGTCGCTCTCGCGCGGCGGACAGACCGTGTGGATGTCTGCTGAAGACGCCGAGAAGGTCGGCATCCGCGACAACGACTGGGTCGAAATGGTGAACCGAAACGGTGTCGTGGCCGCCAGAGCGATCGTGAGTCACCGGATGCCCGAAGGCACGGTCTACATGCATCACGCGCAAGACCGACTCATCGACGTACCCCTCACTGAGCGTGATGGCCGACGCGGTGGCATCCACAACTCGTTGACGCGCATCTTGATGAAGCCCAGCCACCTCATCGGCGGCTACGCCCAGTTCGCCTATTTCTTCAACTACATCGGCCCCACCGGAAACAACCGTGACGAAGTCACCACCATCCGGCGCCGCACCAACCAGAAGGTGGTCTACTAATGCGCGTCATGGCCCAGCTAGCCATGGTGATGAACCTCGACAAGTGCATCGGGTGTCACACCTGCTCTGTGACCTGCAAGCAGGCATGGACCAACCGAAGTGGCATGGAGTACGTCTGGTTCAACAACGTCGAGACCCGCCCCGGCCTGGGCTATCCGCGCCGACACGAGGACCAAGACACTTGGCAAGGTGGTTGGGTTCGCAACCGCAAGGGCCGGTTGACCCTGCGCGCTGGTGGGCGGTTCAAGAAGTTGGCCACCATCTTCAGCAACCCCAAGTTGCCCAGCATCAGTGACTACTACGAGCCGTGGACCTACGACTACGAGACTCTGCTCAACGCGCCGCAGCAAGAACACTTCCCGGTCGCTCGGCCCTACAGCCAGATCAGCGGCAAGCCGATGGATGTCCAGTGGAGCGCCAACTGGGACGACGACTTGGCAGGCTCGACCGAGCACGTGCAGCGCGACCCCATGATCAAGGGCATCGAAGACAAGGTGAAAACCGAGTTCGAGAAGACCTTCATGTTCTACCTGCCCCGCATCTGCGAACACTGCCTCAACCCGGCCTGTGCGGCCTCGTGCCCTAGCGGCGCGATCTATAAGCGCAGCGAAGACGGCATCGTGCTGGTCGACCAAGACAAGTGCCGCGGGTGGCGCATGTGCATCAGTGGTTGCCCCTACAAGAAGGTCTACTTCAATCACAAGACCGGCAAAGCCGAGAAGTGCACCTTCTGCTACCCCCGCGTCGAAGTCGGCATCCCCACTGTTTGCTCAGAGACCTGTGTGGGACGCCTGCGCTACATCGGCATCATGTTGTACGACGCAGACGCGGTGTTGGCGGCTGCCTCCGTCGAGGATGACCACGACCTCTATGAGTCACAACTGGGCTGCTTCCTTGATCCCAACGACCCCGAGGTCGAAGCTGCTGCCGAAGCAGCCGGCATCCCCGCTGACTGGATTGATGCGGCCAAGAAGTCGCCCGTGAAGCGACTGATCCTGGACTACAAGGTGGCCCTCCCCTTGCACCCGGAGTACCGCACCATGCCCATGGTTTGGTACATCCCACCGCTCTCACCGGTCGTCGACGTACTCAAAGAAACCGGGCACGACGCCGAGCGCGCCGACAACCTTTTCGGTGCCATTGACGCCCTGCGCATCCCCGTGGAGTACCTCGCCAACCTGTTCACTGCAGGCGACGTCGAGCCCGTGAACGACGTGCTGCGAAAGCTGGCCGCGATGCGGTCCTACATGCGCGATCTCAACCTCGGCCAGCCAGGTCGACCCGAGATCGCTGAGGCGGTCGGCATAAGCGAGGAAGATCTCTATGAGATGTTCCGCCTCCTGGCCATCGCGAAGTACGCCGACCGCTACGTCATCCCCACCGCGCACGCCGAACAAGCCCACTCTTTGGAGGAGATCGCAACCGATTGCGCAGTCTCGGCCTACGACAACTCCGGTGAAGGCGAGTGGTTCGGTAGCGGCTCAGGGCATCAAGTGAGCATCGCGGTGCAAGACCTGCGGCAACGGATCGTGGCTCAGCAAGGTGACGACAAGTGATCCTCGACGCCTTACTGACGAAGGGCCGGCGCGCCTCTCGCAACCAACCACCTCATGGCGTCGACACGACGAGGGTGGTCTGGGCTGTCGCCTCTGCCTTCCTTGACCACCCCGACGATCGGTTGCTTGAAGGCTCCAGTTCCTACCGCTCAGCGCTGGCCCAGTTGCCCCCTGAGATGCGGGACCCGCTGATCGGCTACCTCGACGTCCTCGACCAGGTTGGTTTGGCCCCACTTCAACGCGAGTTCGTCGACACGTTCGACCTCACTCGGCGTTGCGCGCCGTACCTGACCTATGCGACCTGCGGCGACACTCGCCGACGTGGTGTCGAACTGGTGAGGTTCAAACAAGCCTTCCGCGAAGCGGGAGTTGAGTTCGATGAAACCAGCGGCGAACTGCCCGACCACGTGGCGGCTGTGCTCCAACTGGCCGCAGTACCCGGAGGCTTCGAGATCGCTTGGCGACTGCTATGCCAGTACCGAGTCTCACTCGAACTCCTCTTTCGCGCACTCAACCAGCACCGCCCCAGCACCCCAGGACTCACCACCTCACCGTGGGCCGGTGTCGTCGGAGCCGTGCGAGCCACGATGCCTGCGCTGGCTGGATCTGATGAGGAGGTCTTGCTCCGACTCGTCGAACAAGGCCCCCCTGGCGAAACGGTCGGCCTCGATGAGGAGTTGTCGCCCTACGACCCTCGCCTCATCGACTATCACTCACAGACCACTCCTGCGCCGACGTTCCTCGGCGCCGATATCCCCGTGGGAGAACTCCGATGAACACCCTCGCGTTCGTGATCTTGCCCTACGTCTGCCTGGCGATCTTCGTCGTGGGCCACTGGTGGCGCTACAAGTACGACAAGTTCGGCTGGACCACCCGCTCCTCACAACTCTACGAAGACAACCTGCTCAAGTGGGGATCCCCGCTCTTCCACTTCGGCATGCTCGGAGTTGTCGGCGGCCACGTCATCGGCCTCATCATCCCCGAGAGTTGGACCGACTGGGCGGGGCTCAGTGAGCACACCTATCACCTCTTTGCGATCACTGGCGGGATCATCGCCGGCTTGATGGCTGTCACGGGTTTGGTGATGCTGGTCTATCGCCGCCGTACCGTCTCACCAGTGTTTCGCGCCACCACGGTGATGGACAAGGTGATGTACCTGATGCTCGGCACTGTGATCGCCCTCGGCATGTGGAACACCCTCGCCAGCGGCGTTCTCGACCCCGAGTTCAACTACCGCACCACCGTCTCACCCTGGTTCCGCGGCATCTTTTACGGCATGCCCGACGCCTCACTGATGGCCGGAGTTCCGGTTGGTTTCAAGATCCATGCCATCGTGGCGTTCTTGCTCTTTGCGCTATGGCCATTCACGCGTCTCGTGCACGTGTTTTCGGCACCGTTGGGCTACCTGACCCGCCCCTACATCGTCTACCGCTCCCGTGCTGATCACGTGCGCACTGGCCTAGGCAACCGCTCCCCCCAGCCCGGCTGGGAACGCCCTGGACTGGATCGAGTGAAGTCAAAGTAGCCCCTTCGGGGTCTGCAGGATTTCGACACCCGCGCGAAGCGCGGCTAATCCGTGCGCGAAACTGGAACCCAGAGGGTGAAGCGGTCCGCGCGGTAGGTGTTGCGCGAGACCTCGCAGGCGGTTTCGCGCGAGAACGTTCTTCGGCTCACTCGCAGCACAGGCGCACCCACGGAGATCCCAAGCTGGTCGGCTTCAAGTTCGGAAGCACTGCCTGCTTGCACCGCATCCTCACCCCAGTTGGGTGCCATGTCGATGGACTCGAACCATGCGTACAGACTCTCGGGCGGCTCACTGTCCATAAACGACGCAAAAATCTCCGAGGAGAGGTACACATCACTGAGGCACGTTGGTTCACCATCAGCAAGCCGTAGGCGTTGCCAGTGGATGACAGGGTGTCCTTCGTCGATCTCAAGCGCCCTGGCAACACCGGGGCCAGCCTTCTCCTCACGCAGCAACAACGTGCGCGAAGCCGGACTCTTTGATCTGCGCTCCATCTCCTCGGTGTAAGACGAAAGCCGTGCCTGCATATCGACGTGAGGTTTCGCAACAAAGGTGCCTCGACCAGGGATGCGCTCGAGAAGACCTTGCCCCACCAAGGCATCCAGTGCGTGGCGCACTGTCATCCGCGCAACACCGAATTGCTGCACCAAATCGCGCTCAGATGGTGCGGGGTCGCCCGGCTCTGAGTCGAGGACGAACTGGCGGACGTACTCGCGCACACGCACATGTTTGAGGCGCGCCTCGGATGACTGAGGCAATCCGAACACCCCCCGAATTGGAAAGCTTGCCCGGCCAGGCTAACCCGCCATTATGGTCTAGTCCAGACTCACTCAGTCGCGATCGCCTTCAGCACGTCGATGCGGCTTGCGCGGTAGGCCGGCAGCAATGCAGCCAGCACACCAATAATTGCGGCCCCCACGACGAACCAACCCAATGTGGAGGTCGGCACACTGAGCAAGGTCAGGCCTTGATCTTTGAGTGAGGTCACAATCGCCCACCCGAAGACAACGCCCATGCCCACGCCGAGCAAAGCTCCGAGCACCGCGATCACAATCGCTTCTAACCCGATCATGCGACGCAACTGCGGGCGGTTGAGTCCGATGGCGCGCAGCAATCCAATCTCCCTGGTGCGCTCGATCACCGAGAGCCCCAAGGTGTTGACGATCCCCAGCACCGCAATCACCAAAGCCAAGCCGAGCAGCATGTTGATCATCGAGACCATCTGGTCGATGGGTGCGCGCTGTTTGGCGGCGAACCCAGCTTGGTCCAACACACTGACGGTCGGGAGTGAGGAGATCTTCTTGGCAACAGCGTCCTTGACGACCCGTCGCTCAGAGCTCGGGTCGAGGGTCAAAAACAACGCTGAGTCAAGCTTGTCGTAGCCCGCGGCCTCAAAGGTTTCCAAGGACAGCAGGCAGGTCGACCACAAGGTGGCATTTGCGGTGTAGGTCGCATCAACAACGTATGCGCGCCGACCCGACGGCGTACGGAACTGGACTGTGTCCCCGACCGCCAGATCATTGGCCTTGGCTGTGTCTTTGTTCAACACGCAGTGGTTCTTAGCCCATGTGGGGCTGCCCTTATCGACGTCGATCTTGAAGGACTTCCCAAGATTGGCTGGATCTACACCAGCGATGAACTCACGATCTTTACCCAGTTGCGCGACGCCAAAGCGACTCGAGACGACGTCAGCGACTCCGTCAACGGCACTCACTTTCTTGGCGATGCGTGGCGAGAAGCCCCGGCCGGTCACATCCGTGATGACGAGGTCCGAGCGAAACGAGTCTGCGACCGTGGCATCAACACTCGCGGAGGCCGAAGATCCAATGATCGACATCGTGGTCACCAACGACAGGCCGATCATGAGTGCTGACGCAGTTGCCGCAGTACGGCGAGGATTGCGCAGAGAGTTCTGCCCGGCGATGCGGCCCACTTCGCCTAGCGTGACTCGATAGAGGGTGGCCGTGAGGGCAAGGAAGGGCTGAGCGATCACCGGGCTAGCCAAAGCGGCAGCCATGAGCGCGGCTAGAACGCCGCCGCCCACCCATAACGCAGCTTTCGGCACATCTTGAGTCAGACCTGCCCAGATCAACCCTGCTGCAACAAGTCCTAAGAGCACCCCGCCCAATAGACGCAGGCGCAACGAGCTTGATGGCAATGCCACGTCGTCACGCAGCGCCTGCACCGGGGCAATTTTGGCGGAGCGACGGGCCGGCAACCACGCAGCCGTCATCGTGACCAGCAACCCAACGGCGTAAGCGATCAGGAAGGTGCGCGGCTCCAGCACGAAGTCAGTGGCCCCGATATCGAGACCAGACATCGCCTTTGCGCCAGTGCGAATCGCCCAGGCGACCACTAGCCCGAACCCCGAACCCAAGGTGCTGCCCACCAAGCCGACGACAAATGCCTCAATCAAAACCGAGGTTGTCACTTGGCGTTTCGAAGCGCCTAGCGCCCGTAGGAGCGCCAACTCGCGACTTCGCTGTGCGACCAGGATCGAGAAGGTGTTGATGATCAAGAAGGAACCGACCACCAACGCGATCCCAGCGACCACCAGCAAGAACGTGGTGATGAACTTCAACACCTCTTGCAATGCCGTCGCGGCCTCTTTAGCGGCCGCATCGCCGGTCTTGGCCGAATAGCCGACCGGCAGCACCTTCTCAACTTCAGCCTTCAATTCACCTTGCGTCACCCCAGGCGCCGTTGATAGCCACACAGAGTCATAGACCTGCTTGCCGTCATGGAACAACCTCTGCATGGACTTGGTGTCCCACATGATGATGGTCGCCCCGTTGAGTGAGCCCTCACGCACCCCAGAGAGTCCCACGAGTTCGGCAGTGGCGACCTTGGCCGACCCTGGGATCACCAGGTGCACCTGATCTCCGATGTAATAGCCAGCGCGAGCAGCACTGTCTTGGTCGAGGATGATCTCGTGCTTGCCGCGCGGATGCGATCCCGCCAACAGTTCGACACCTCGCACTCCGCGCGCAGCGGGAGCGTTAACGTCGTTGAACGCAAAGGTCGGCGGGCCCATCGAGCCGACCACTTTGTTGTCACGATCAAGGAGTACGACGCCGCCACCGCGCACTCGGCCATGCACTGTGGCGGCCCCTGGGAGTTTGCTCAGTGTGTCGACCAACGACTGGGGAACTGCCTTCTGGCGCCTAACCCGGTCGTCATCCTTGCCGTACCTCACTGAAACATCGGGCACCGAGTTGTTGAAGATTCCAGTGAACGATTTGTTCAGGGTGTCGCTGAAGACGTAACTGCCCACCACAAACCCAACACCGATGGTGATGGCGAACAGACTCATGACTAGGCGCATCTTGCGCCCGAGGAGGGACTTCCATGCGGCGCGAAGCATCAGTGCGCCTTCTCGGTCATGCGCTCGAGCACTGCTTCGCGGGTCGGATTGCGCAATTCATCAACCACTAATCCGTCGGCCAAGAAGATCACGCGGTCGGTGTAGGAGGCGGCGACTGGGTCGTGGGTCACCATCACGATGGTCTGCCCAAAATCATCGACCGTCTTTCGCAGCAAACCCAAGACTTCAGCACCAGAGACCGAATCAAGATTGCCGGTCGGCTCATCAGCAAAGACGATCGCAGGTTTAGAGGCTAGCGCCCGCGCGACTGCAACTCGCTGTTGCTGGCCGCCGGACAGTTCGTTTGGCCGGTGGGTGAGGCGATCACGGATCCCAACGGCATCGATCACGTTGGAGTACCACTGAGCATCGGGCTTGCGACGGGCAATGCGCAGCGGCAACAAGATGTTCTCTTCAGCAGTCAACGTAGGCACCAAGTTGAAACTTTGGAAGACAAACCCGATGCGATCTCGACGCAGAGTTGTCAGCGCCTTGTCTTTGAGTTTGGCAAGGTTTTGATCGCCGATGAGCACCTGCCCCTTGCTAGGGCGATCGAGCGCCGCACAGCAGTGCATGAGTGTTGACTTGCCCGAGCCAGATGGGCCCATGATCGCGGTGAATTCACCCTGCATGAGGTCAACTGTGACGCCAGCTAACGCACGGACTTTGGCATCGCCCATCCCGTAGGTCTTGATCAAATTGATGACACGCGCTGCAGCAACACTCATAGCGTTGAAACTACAGATACCGACAAAGTGATGGCATCAGGGACCACCCTCTGGTCTCTACGGGAAGTCCCTAGTTATCGAGATGCGCATCTCGTGCGGGAACCACGACTTCGGGGTTGTCGGTGAGGATGCCGTCCACCCCAGCGACCATGAACAGGGTGCTGTAACCAGCCAGGTCACCGGCGGCCGCAGGGTCGGCGCCAACCCGGAACTGCACAGGTAGGTGCGCGTTCTCACGGCTCAACGTCCACACGAACACATCAAGGCCGAATCGATGTGCCCGACGCACCGCGGGCGTCGGGGCCATCACGTTGCCCAGGGAGTCGGTTGGAATGACCAAAGAAGCCTTCAGGAACACCGCGTCGTAGGTGCGCCCAGCACGACGCAACGATCGCCGCGTGGTCTGCGCACTGCGAGTCAAAATGGGCGCTATTCGCACGGGCAACAAAGCCCGAAGTGCGCGCAACGAGGATGGATAGTAGTTCTGCACGATGACGGGCGAGGAAGCATTAACGAGCCCAGCTGCGCGCAGCTCGTCAGCCAAAGCAGATTCTGGATTGAGTCCTACAGAGTGGAGGTACGTCGGCAGCTTGATCTCGGGGAGGACCCATATCTTGCGCTGCACGGATAGCTGGTGGACTAGTGAGAGCAACTGAGCAAACGAGGCCACCTTGAAATCTGTGTCGTACGACGCCGATTGGGGTCGCAGATCCGGATTGCGTTCGATGGCACGCAGGGTCTGGATTTCGGCCCAGGTGAAATCTTCAGCAAACCAGCCTGTCACCTCGGATGAGCCGACGAGTTTGGTCGTGAGTCGATCGGCGAACTCTGGATGGTCGGCAACATCAGTGGTGAGCTCGAGTCGGTCTTCGTGTCGACAAATGAGCACGCCGTCACGAGTCATCACCAGATCGGTCTCGACCATTTCAGCGCCATCGGCCAGCGCTGCCTGGTAGGCCGCCAGCGTGTGCTCGGGGAACAACCCCGATGCGCCCCGGTGACCGGCGATCAAGGGGCGCACCGCAGACTCGATCCGCGGGACAGCCGAATTGGATGGAGCTGCGATCAAGACGCTGAGCACGACCGCACATGCTGCAAGAAATCTTTGTGGCATCAGTGTCTCAATTGCCCAGGAGTGGTTTCGAGGACGCAGCTCGCACACGCAGAGAGATCAGTCGGTCTCTGCGCGAGCGAGCTTGCCCTTGCCCAAGACCGGGTCTGGTGAGTCGACAGTGCGTGCATAGCCGGGGGCGTAGGTGCGGTTCCAGGTGGCTGCTTGGCGCTCGCGCCAAATCTGGTCAAAGTCACGGTTATAGGCCAAGGCATCGGCAACGCTGGAGTAGATGCCAGTGAACTCATCGGAGTAGTTACCAAGTCCCGTGAAGTTGCAGGTGCCTGCAATCACAATCGAGGCGTTGGGGTTGCCGTCGTACCCACCGATAATCGTGGTCCACTTGGCGTGGTTGTAAGCCTTGATGTTGCCAGCGGCATCGTAGGTGCCAACACGCTTGACTGGCACTGGTCCTCGACCGCTTCGGGAACGCAAGATGCTCTTGACCTGCTTTGAGCTCACCGAGAGCTCGACTGCCACATCGCAACCTTCGTTCCACAGCTTCTTGGCCTGCCGAGCGAGATATTCGCCGCGTACGGCGCCGAACCAGGCATACATGCCGTAGCGAACCTTGGTGCGCTTAGCCGACTCGTCCGGCCCCAAGACCAGGCAGTCGATCTTTTCCATCGCCAGGTATTGCGGGTCGGTCGCTATCGACATCGCTGGCCAGGGGAAGATCCAGTGGTCGCCCATCGGGGCTTCAAAGAAGTTCATAGGCAATGCAGCTGCAGGTACGTCGAGACCCATCTCGTTGAAAATGCCCACGAACCGGTTATAGGTCGCCCCATCGATCACGGTCTTTGCGTGGTTCCACTGACCGGCGACCGCAAAGTTCGTCAAGTTGCCCGATGAGGTGACCACGACGTTGCGCACGCCTGTGACATTGCTAAAGAGGAAATACTTCGCGTGCATGTTGCCGCCAAACCCGCGGCACGACTTGTCACACACCATCACCCAGTTAGGGCTGGAGTGGTCGTTACCGATGACTTTGCGCAACCGCACGAACGAAGGTGAGTAAAGCGAGTCCTTGCGGTTCACCAAGTGAGCGTCACCAATGACTTGCACACTCACGCCACGATCTCTCGCGGCAATGAGCGCGTCGACGATGCCGTTGTGGCTAATGCCGAAGGCCGCAATCTTGATCGACTCACCGCCTGCCGTGCTGCGAATGAGACGCATCGCATGGCGCAGGATCTGACCGCGGTCGGAACGGAATGGGTGGTTGAACAGCAATCCTTCGGCCGGCACATAATTGTCGGGCGGAGTCGGGTCCGCAGCAAAGACCCCTGCCGAAGAGGCTCTTGAGGCAGATGCGGGCAAAGAACCGCCCACGGCAACAACCAGTCCGAGCACGAGCACGGTCGCTGCTCGCATTGCAGGTACCAAACGATTACTCATTATTCGCCCCCAAATCGTGCCGACGTTTGGTCATTGTCGCACGACCTTTCCGACATTTCGTCACTAACCTTCGACTCCCGACAGACCTCTAGTCTTGGTCGGCGCTCTTCCATTTACCCGACCCGAGCTTCGGATCAACGCTGCTGAGGCGGAGAAATGCATTGGGTGCGTAGGTCTGCCGCCATGCCCGCGCCTGACGTTCGCGCCACACCTCGTCAAAGTCATCATTGAAGGCGACCACATCGTCTGCACTGCTGTAGATCGACGTGAACTCATCTGAGAAGGTGCCCAAGTCGGTGAAGTTGCACGTGCCAGCGATCACGATTGAGGCGTTCGAGTCGCCGTCGTACCCACCTTGGATCGTGATGTATTTGGAGTGGTCATAGTTGGCGATTGCGCCAGTTCGGTCATAGGTGGCCACTAGCTTGGCAGGAATCGCTCCCCGACCAGCTCGCGAACGCAAGATGTATTTCATTGTCTTCGAGGTGACCGCTAGTTCGATGGCAACATCGCACCCGTCATTCCACAAACCCCGGACCTGGCGACCGAGCCGCTCGCCTCTCCGGCCAAACCAGGCATACATCCCGATACGAATCTTGGTGCGCACAAAACTGCCATCTGGCTGCGAGACCTTGCACTGCACGCGCTGGAGCGCGTTGCCAACTGGATCGGTGCTGATGCCCATGCCCGGGAACGGGAACACAACAGCGTCTCCAAGAACCGAGTTGGTGAAACGCATGGGAAGTGTGGGCGAGGGTCGGTCTAGCACCAACTCGTCGAACAAAGCCGAGTACTGCTCATAAGTAGTCTCATCAGAAACGGTTATTGCATGGTTCCACTGCCCACTAATCGCCATTTGGGTGAGGTTTCCAGATGCTTGAGTCACGATCCACGGGACTCCAGAAACCTGATCAAACATGAAGAACTTCTGGTGGAAGTTGCCTCCGTAGCCCCTGCAAGAGCGAGAACAGACCATCGCAAAACTCGAGGCGGACTTGTTGCTGCCCAACGCACGGCGCAGCCGCACGAACAGCGGCGAGTACAAGTGGTGTCGCGGGTTGACCAAGTGGGCATCGCCAATCACCTTGACACTCACGCCACGGTTCTTAGCGGCAATCAGCGAGTTGACAGCGCCCAAGTGGTTGATGCCGAAGGCGGCGATCTTGATCGAGTGCCCCGCTTCTGTGCTATTGATCATTCGCTGGACGTGACGAACGATCTGTCCACGGTCAGAACGATATGGGTGATTGAAGAGCAACCCCATTTGCGGCACATAGTTGTCGGGGGGCGGGTCACCAACAGCGCTGCGAACTGACGTGGCTGCGGGCACGGCCCCGGTCGCGGGCAGAGAGCCCAAACCCATGGCGCTCACAAGCGCCACAAGTAAAACGATGCGAGAGGACCGCGTTCTCATTGGCCTACGGTCCCGGACATGGCTGGCGCAACCGCCGCGACTGAATCGGTGACCACGCGGTCTACCCCCAAAGTTCTCATGGTGTTGAACGTCTCCACAGTGTTGACGTCGCGAGCCGAGACAAATAGTCCGCGCGCATGCGCGCGGAGGACGAAGTCATTATTCACTGCCGATGAAGACACCATCACTAGGTCCACAAAAGCTGGAATCGAATCGAGATCAGGCAACTGGTTAGTCGGCGCAATGAACCCGGTGGCGACTTGGCTGCTCAAGTCGTCGAGTGCTTTGAGCCGATTCAATTCCATCGATGTGAAAAGAACGCACGAGGGGTCCTTAACAAGGCTTGCATCTAGGTCCAGGAGCTGTTGAAGATCCGATGTCGCTAGTACCGATTTCAGCTCGACTTGGCGGTAGCAGGATGGGTCGTTGGTCATCGCTTCGAGCATCGCGCGATAGGTAGCAATCGGATCGCCACTGTTGGCGTGGTGGCGAGCAACATAGGGGAAGCACTTACGGCCAACCCTTCCCACTGCATTCGTCGTACGCCACCAACCCGCGTCGTGATTGAGCACCAGCACGTGGTCACATGTGCGGCGTACATCGGTTTCAACCGCACACGCGCCCAGGGTCCCCAGTGCGTAACTGAAAGCGGCAATCGTGTTTTCGGTGTAGCGCCGCCCATCAAACTGGTGAGTCCCCAGCCCTAGGCCGCCACGATGCCCTGTCACGACCACAGCGCCTTGGCATGCCAACTCTTGCGGCGTCCACTCCACTGCGCCAAGTCGAGCTGGCGGCATCAAGTCGTTTTGCGAAGGGGTTGCTTGCGGCCCATTCCCCTGATCGTGAGCAATGGCTGGGCCCGCGTTTGAAACCAGGGTGTAGAAGACAAACAGGCCGCAGAGAGCGCGCGCCAAACGCGATGATAGGAATCTCATTTGTCTCGACTATATGTCAGCTTTGTCGTGGTGTCACCACCTAGCCACCGCATTGGGTCCCTGCCGTTTATGTCGGTCGTCTGCGGGCAAAATAGCTGTCTGCACACATGTGACGGGGCACTAAACACGAATGGGCGGCCCGCCGAAGCGGACCGCCCACCATTCGCGAAGCGTTACAGCAGGATGCGTTACAGCTGGGCGACGATGAGGTTGGCTTGAACGACGCCCCCGTTGTCTTGGAAGTGCACGTCGTCAATCGCCAAGTTGCAGGCGTGCGTGCGGGTGCACAGGTTGACCACTGCGCGCGGGAAGGTTCCCATCGGGGTGACCACGGGTGTCGTGTCTCCGGCACCCATGGCCGCAAACATGTCAGCCACGCGGGCGCCGTTGAGTGCTGCCGCCGCCTTGATCGAGAGGTTCACCGTCTGGAACATGGTCAGTGCCTGTGATGCCTGGTCGTTACCTTCTTTGGTGCCGAGCAGGAGTGCCAAGGTGTAAGCGTCGTACGCCGTGTTGACCACGATGCGCGAGGTGAGCGCTCCCAGGCGAAGCCCGCCGACGATGATGCCCATGTTGGCGCCCACCGCAGCAATGCCACCGACGACGCAGCCGATGTCTTGGGTCTGGTTCTTCATGCTGATGCACTGGTAGACATCCTATCCACCGATGTTGAGCGAAATGAAGCGCACCTGGCCCCAGTGACTGCTCAAGAACTGAGCCACCTGGCGGTACTGCGAACCTGCGGAGTAGTTGCACTTGCCGCCGTAGAGATACGTCGTTGTGGTCTCGCCCTTGCAGGCCAGGTTCACCATCTGGACGTTGGGCTGTACGGCCTTAATCTTGGCGAAAACCTTGCGTGCGTAGCTGTAGGTGTCATCGGTCTGCAGCGGGTCGTAACCCTTGGCGTTCCCGTCACCCACCACCAAGAAGTAGCCGGGCATGTAACTGCCCGAAAGTGCTACTGCGGGACCCGCGCTCATCGTGGTGAGCGAGAACAGCCCTAGGGTCGTCAAGAACACAGCAAGAAGTCGTTTTGCAGTTGCAGTCATTGAGTAGCGCCCTTCCCAGACACAGGTACCGCAGACGTGAATCCCCCTCACGTTTGCTTTTGGTATTTGACAACGCGGAGTCTGGTTTGTCCAGTCGTGTCAGGAAAATTCTGGGGCACACAGCTAACTTTTCCGTCACACCTGTCGGGCGGTGAACGGGCTTGCGTGGCCTCGTCGACGAAAATGCAGCGAAACCCAGGGGCTGCACATGGCATCCTGCACGAGTGCCACCCCAAACCCCCAAAACGTCACTCCTCGCTTTCTGGAAAGAACTTCCACGCGAGGGGCGACTTCTGCTCAGCGTGGTTGCCTTCCAGTTCATCGGCACCGGTCTCGTCCTCCCGTTTTGGGTGATCTACCTCCACGAAGTGCGCGGCTTCTCAGTTGACGTGGTCGGCCTCCTACTGGGTTGGCTTTCTATGGGTGGACTGATCGGCACGGTGCCCGGCGGTGCGGCAATCGACACCTTCGGCCCACGCCGAGTATTCGCCGCAGCAGTAGCAACCACGGCAGTTGGCCAAGCGATCATGGCGTTTGCGACCACCATCCCCTTGGCCGTGCTCGGGCTCGGCTTAGTTGGTGTCTCTTTTGGAGTCACCTGGCCAGCCTCGCAATCATTCGTCACGGCGGTGGTGCCCGAACACTTACGACAGAGATACTTCGGCCTCAACTTCGCGCTACTCAACCTGGGCATCGGCATCGGCGGTGTCCTGGGCGGCTTCATGGCCGATGTTTCGCGGCCAGTGACGTTCCAGATCATGTACCTATGGGAGTCGGCGTCATACCTCCCGGCACTGTTTCTCCTGCTCGTGCCGTTGCGACATGTGGGTAACCGTGTCGAACACGCGCACCACGTCGACCCCGGCAAGATCAGCTACTTAGCCGTAGCGAAACGCCCCGGTGTCCCAGCGCTCATCGTGGTGAACTTCCTGGTCGCATTTGTGGGTTACGGGCAAATCAACAGCGGCGCCGCGGCCTACGCGCGACTCATGGGAGGCGTGTCCACCCAAGGACTTGGCATCGCTTTCGCCGTCAACACGGGCGCCATCGTGTTGCTTCAACTTGTGGTCCTGCAACGCATCGAAGGTATCCGCCGCACCCGCCTCGTCGCGGTCATGAGCGTGATCTGGGCCGTGTCGTGGCTGCTGCTAGCCAGCAGCGCCTTGGTGCCAGCAACGCTGGGGGCCACCATGCTGGTCGCGGCGTTCATGGGCGTCTTTGCCCTCGGCGAAACCCTGATGCAACCCAGCTTGCCCGCGATGGTCAACGGCATGGCGCCAGATCATCTGCGCGGACGCTACAACGGCATCTGCTCCGCTGCGTTCAACCTCGCCAGCGTGCTCGCACCGATTTCGGCCGGTTGGCTCATCGATCGCGACATGAGTTGGCTCTACATCGTCTCCTTGCTCGTCGGTTGTGCCCTGCTCGTGGTCTTTGCTCTCGGTCGCCTTGAACAGCAGCTCACCCCGCAAGCAAACGGCCTCAAAGTCGCCGCCTAAATCGCACACTTGTTCGATGCACTGTGTAGCCTGCTCCCATGGCAGTCCAGTTCCAAGCCTCACTCTTTGATGCCGCAACAGGTCTCGGCTCGCTCGGCTCGTTAGCCCGCACCGAGTTGAGTCATGACGCTTGGGTTGACGTGCTTCCCGGTTGGGTCACGGGTGCTGATGCCGTCTTTGAGTCGCTGCTGCGCGTCGTACCTTGGCGTGCTGAGCAGCGGCAGATGTACGACGCGATGGTCGACGTACCCCGACTCGTGCACACATACGGCATCGGCGCCGAACTGCCCGATCCGATTCTCACCTCGGCTCGAGATTCACTGAGCGCCCACTACGAGCCCGAACTCGGTGAACCGTTCATGACCGCCGGTTGCTGCTACTACCGAGATGGCCGCGACTCAGTCGCCTGGCACGGAGACAACCTGGGCAGAAGTCGCACCCACGACACCATGGTCGCCATCGTCTCGTTCGGTTCCCCCCGCAAGCTCCAACTGCGCCCACGCGGTGGGCCCATCGCCCTAGAACTCTCCCTAGGCCACGGCGACCTCGTCGTCATGGGCGGCTCGTGTCAGCGCACCTGGGAGCACTGCGTTCCTAAGACCTCGCGGCCAGTTGGGCCACGCATCTCCATCCAGTTTCGTCCGCGCAACGTGTGGTGAACCCTCTGGGTGCCGAAATCCCAGGTTAAGTGACAAACGGGTGGGTGAAGTGGGTGGGTTTTTTCCATGCCCAAAACGAAAGAGGCCCCGGCAACCGCCGGGGCCTCCCTGTTCGAATCCAGCTCAGAACACTGTCTTGAATTGGACTTCTTCGCCTCTACTCGTCGGTCGCTACCGGCTTCGCCGGTGCTCCCTCCTCGCTCCGGCTCAGAAATCCATGCCACCCATGCCACCGTCTCCACCCGGCATCGGAGCAGCCTTTTCGGGCTTGTCCGCGACCACGGCTTCAGTGGTGAGGAAGAGGGCTGCGATCGAGGCGGCATTTTGCAGAGCCGAACGGGTCACCTTGGCGGGGTCGATGATGCCGGAGGCGATCATGTCGACGTACTCACCAGTGGCGGCGTTAAGACCGTGACCGGCCTCGATGTTGCGAACCTTCTCAGCCACGACGCCGCCTTCAAGGCCAGCATTGATCGCGATCTGCTTCAAAGGTGCCTCAGAAGCAAGCTTCACGATCGCTGCGCCAGTGGCCTCGTCACCCTCAAGCGAAAGCTTGGCGAATGCCTTGTCGGTGGCCTGAACCAGTGCGACACCTCCACCAGCAACGATGCCCTCTTCGACGGCAGCCTTCGCGTTGCGAACGGCGTCCTCGATGCGGTGCTTGCGCTCCTTGAGCTCAACCTCGGTGGCTGCGCCGACCTTGATCACCGCAACACCTCCGGCCAGCTTGGCCAAACGCTCCTGCAGCTTCTCGCGGTCGTAGTCAGAGTCAGACTTCTCGATCTCGGCGCGGATCTGGTTGACGCGACCTTGGATCTGGTCGGCGTCGCCAGCACCCTCAACGATGGTGGTCTCGTCCTTGGTCACAACAACCTTGCGGGCCTGACCGAGCATGTCGATGGTGGCGGTCTCCAGTGAGAGACCAACGGTCTCGGAGATGACCTGGCCACCGGTCAAGATGGCGATGTCTTGCAGCATCGCCTTGCGACGGTCACCGAAGCCAGGAGCCTTAACGGCAACCGACTTGAAGGTGCCACGGATCTTGTTCACAACCAGGGTCGAAAGGGCCTCGCCCTCAACGTCCTCTGCCAGAACCAACAGCGGCTTGCCGCTTTGCATGACCTTCTCCAGCACAGGCAGGAGGTCCTTCACGTTGGTGATCTTGGATTCGACGATGAGGATGTAGGGGTCTTCGAGGACCGCTTCCATGCGCTCAGGGTCGGTAAAGAAGTACGCCGAGATGTAGCCCTTGTCGAAGCGCATACCCTCGGTCAGTTCGAGGTCGAGCCCGAAGGTGTTCGACTCCTCGACGGTGATGACGCCTTCCTTGCCAACCTTGTCCATCGCCTCGGCGATGATCTCGCCAACGGTGGTGTCAGCGGCCGAGATCGAGGCGGTCGAAGCGATCTGCTCCTTGGTCTCGACGTCCTTGGCCATTGCCAGCAGTTCGTCGCTCACGGCGGCGACGGCCTGCTCGATGCCGCGCTTGAGCGCCATCGGGTTGGCGCCAGCGGCCACGTTGCGAAGACCCTCGCGGACCATGGCCTGAGCCAACACGGTCGCAGTCGTCGTACCGTCACCGGCAACGTCGTCAGTCTTCTTGGCAACTTCCTTGACGAGCTCGGCCCCGATCTTTTCGTAGGGGTCTTCGAGTTCGATTTCCTTGGCGATCGACACACCATCGTTAGTGATGGTGGGCGCGCCCCACTTCTTTTCGAGTACGACGTTGCGACCCTTGGGACCCAACGTGACCTTAACCGCGTCGGCCAGCGTGTTCATGCCACGCTCCAAGCCGCGACGGGCCTCCTCGTTGAAAGCAATCAGCTTCGGCATCTCTTCTGCGGTTCCTCACGCGTCAGATGGGCGCATTGCCCGGATGGCAACGCCCTTTGAGTTGTCACTCTCATGGCGAGAGTGCCAACCAAGTATTAGCACTCGACCCAAGCGAGTGCAAACGGAGCCACCCGTTTCGGCAGGTAATATGGCTCCCGGCTCGGCCTAGATCGCCTGCTCTGGATCGGCCAGCGCGCGGGTCGCTTTGCCTGGCAGTTATGCGCTTTGCGGGGGAGATCTCCCCGGCAAAGCGGCAAAGTCACAGGTTTACTTGTGACTTTTCACCCCACATCGCGAGCCATTCGAGCAAACGCCTGAGCATTCTGCGGGAGTACGTCGAGGTACAAACCCGGCTCGGTGATCTCCAACTCCCCCAGCGCCAAGGTGCCATCTTTGAGTCGGAGCGCATCGACCCTGGCGTAGTGCAGGGTGGTGTTAGTGAGGTGGGAAGCGGAGCCGACGGCCGCTAGAGCAAGTTCGGCTAGTTCCGGGGTGACCTCGGTGATGACGGTGTGGCCGCCGTACTCCTCATGCACTCGAAGTTCGTTGCCCGCAGGTCGCTTCAGGACCGCCGAGACGACCTCGCCCCCGATGACAAACGCTGATAGTTCACCTTCGGTGCGCACTGACTCGATGATCGGCTGGACAACCCAGCGACCTGGCGCCGACGGCATTCCTGCGCCCGGACTGATCACTTGCAAGCCGATGCCGCCCACTCCCGTTGCTGGCTTCATCACCACTGATCGACCAGATGACTCCACCATGGTGGTGATCTGATCTGTTGAAGTGGCAATGATGGTCGGCACGATCGGCACACCGCTGGCGGCGAGTTCGAGGAGATAGGACTTGTCGGTGTTCCATTCAAATGCGTCAGCGGAGTTCAACATCCGCGGCACTCTGCGGGCCCACGCCAGAAACTCCTGCAACCGACTGGTGTAGTCCCACGTGGCCCGTACACAGGTGAGCCCACTGGACCAATCGATGCTCGGGTCGTCCCAACGGACCCACTCTGAGTCAAGTCCGAGAGCGTCAAAGGCGCTGATGAGGTTCTCACCACCCGGCTCGCCTTCGGGGAGTGCGGCGCAGGTGGCCAGCAACACTCTCATCGTGCTCGGGCCTCGGGTTCGTGGTTCACGGGGAAGTTCACCGAACTAGCGATGAAACAGGCTTGCGAGGCCTCGTGATGGATCTGATTGGCCAGTGAGACATGAGCCGGGTCAGCCACGACCACGCGTGGTCGCAGCGTCACTGAGGTGAAGTGCCCACCGATGCCCTCGGTGACCATCTCCCCCACTGGATCGTCTCGATATTCGAGTACGACGACCCCATGCATCACCGCGACGTGCAAATAGCTGAGCAGATGGCATTCGCTGAGCGCCGCGAGCAGAAGTTCCTCAGGGTTCCACTTGGAACGGTCCCCTCTAAATGTCGGATCTGCCGACAACGCGAGCGACGGCTTCCCTTCAGCCACCGCAGTGACTGAGCGGTCGTAGTCGCGGTAGCCCGTGGTGCCGGGGCCTCGGTTGCCGGTCCACGTCAAGGAGAGAACGTATCGATGCACTAGGTCATCTTGCCCAACGCAAGCGCGGCGAACATCAACGAGGCCACCGATTCGCCGTCTGTGATCTCCCGTTGAGTGACCATCTCCATGACCTGAGACCAAGGCACCAGCGAAACCTGATCGATGCCCTCCTCAGCACGAGCCTCTCCCGAACTGTGAGCCACGCTCAGACCCCGGGCCAAGAACACGTGCTCGGGCGCTCGGCAGACCCCATTGAGCGCGTTCATCTGCCCGACGGGAAGCCAGGAGTCAGCGACGTACCCCGTCTCCTCTAAGAGTTCGCGCCTAGCCGCCACGATGGGTTCCTCACCATCGGTGCCACCTGCCGGCACCTCCCAACCAATGCCGGTCGTGTGCCGGTTGACCCGCACCAGTACCACTTCGTCTTGTTCGCTCACGGCCACGATGAACACTGCCGGGTGCTGCATGGTGACGACGCCGTACTGCGCAGGACGACCATCTGGCGCGGTAACGATGTCTTCATCGACTGCGATCCAAGGATTGGTATAGACCTGCCGAGTGCTGGTGACTGGCCACATGGCCAGTGACCCTACGCGCCTAGTCGAGCCACCCTCTGCGAGCCGCCTGAGCCCCGGCCTCGAACCGACTGCCCGCTTCGAGGCGGGTCATGAGTTCGGCCATCATCCGACGTACGGTTCGCACTGAAAGGTCCAGCCTGCGAGCAGCGGACTCATCGGTGTGCCCCTCTCCAAGAAGCTTCAACAATTCGAGCTCTTGGCGCGTGGGCTCATCTCCCTCGGACCGGCGCTGGAACTGATCAAGCCGCTCGGCATGCATCCACACCTCATCGAATAGCGCACCTAAAGCCGCGACGATCCCAGGGGTACGAATTTCCAAAGCACCCGCAGCGCGATCTTCGGGGTCAATTGGAAGGAGAGCAACTTCGCGGTCAACCAAGACCATTTGGATGGGAACCACCGGCACGGTGCGGGTTTCCCCGCCCATTTGGGCCAGATGCATCGCGAAGGCCAACGTGTTGGGATCGTTTCGAAAGCTGCCCTGATACACCGACCGGATCGCAACCCCTCGACTCAATGCCGCCTCATTCAGAGGGACGCTGGCATTGTGTGCGTCGGGGGTCTGCGCAACACCAGGGAAGAACGTCAGGCACTCTCGGGACGCCGTTGCTGCCATCTCAGCCAGGCGCATCCGCACGCTCTCCAATCCAACGATCCGCACTAATGACTCGCGGTTTTGTGCGGCATCCTGCTCAGCCGCCAACCGAGCTAGGGCAGATCTGGCTTGGGATAGCTCCGACTGCCGGCGTTCAAGCTCCGCCTCGGCGTCGTTGATGTATTTCGCCAGGCCCAGGCGAGGCGATACCGGGCGAAGGTCTCCGGTAGCCCCATCCGGAGAAACAAGGTCCATATCGGCGAGTAGATCTAAGGCGTCTCTGATTTGAGGCTCCGACATGTCAGCTTGTTGTGCCAATGTCGACAGCGACACGCCTGGTTCGGCAAGCATTAACGAGTAGACCCGTTCCACCAACGGATCGAGAAAATGTTGTGGCATTGCCGCCCCTCCCGCGTCAAAAGCTGCCAGGCAACCTCCGGCCAGGAGCAATCTATCGACACATGGAGTCGACTCCCGCCACAGTTGCCATTGCAAGTGCTTCACCAAGCTCCATGACCCAAGAAAGTGATGATCAATATGACTCGTCCCGCACTCATCCGTCGGTTCGCAGCAAGCACACTCATCGCGGCCCTGAGTGTCGGCACAACCTTGCTCAGCGCCGCTCCAGCATCAGCCATGAAGTCTTCCTCCCCAACATCTGGCCCATACGGTGGCTTCATTTGGATTGCCCCGATTTCAAACCCGCTTCACCATTGAGACCTCGACTCGCCATTTCGACGTAGACCAACATCCCCCGCCACCACATAGGCCAACTCTTGATCATGTACTCAATGCAGCTGACACGAGGGGCGCTCACGGCTGGCGAACTGGACCAAACACAACTCGATCGCATCAAAGCACTCCTCGTGACTCACCCAGGCGTCGAGCACATTCGGGTACGCCACGAAGACCGTGTAGTGCGAATATGGGCCTTTCTAGCGGCCCCAAACCTAGTGACTGCGTTGCCACTGATTAGCGAAGTAAGGGCGACCCTAAGCGCGGGGCTGCCAGGTTGGCAGTTGGTGCCTGACTCCAACTTTGCTTCCGGAAGTTGAGTACTTCGACTCATTCGCAGGGGCTTGCGAACGTGTCAGGCTGGAGCCATGAATATGGCTGCCCCTCGACGAGCGACCAAGACCCAACACGATTGGCTCGCGCGCGAACTGACGTACTGGCAATCTCAAGGGCTCATTGAGCCCTCCGCTGCCACCACCATTAGAGACGGCTACGAAGTCTCAGCGCGTTTTAGCCTGGTCAAACTTGCACTCACGCTAGGCGGCGCATTCGCAGGCATTGGGCTGATTTGGCTGGTCGCCGCCAACCTCGATGAGCTTTCCCCCTTGTTGCGAATCGCGATCGTCGTTGCCTTCTGGCTGACCAGCCTGGCGGCGATCTGGTGGTTCGACAAGCGAGGGCAATCCACCCTGGGGCAGGTGGCACAGGGGATCGCAGCATTGGCGTTCGGGGCCGTGGTGATGCAAACGGCTCAGAGTCTGCAAGTTCCCGCATACGAGCCGAAGCTTCTTGGCGTGTGGGCCCTTGGTGCGTTGATGTTGGCGTACGCCGTTCGCGGCATGGCCCCACTCATTGTCGGGATCGGCACCGGGATCGGCTGGCTTGAGTGGTACCTCGGGCAACATGCTCACAGCGTGCTGCCAGTGGTGATCGGCATTCTTGCTGCTGGAGTCATCTGCGCAACTGTTGCCACTCTCCACGGTCGGTGGGGACCTCGGAGCTTCGCGATTCCGTGGCGAATCGCTGGCGCGGCGTTGAGCTTGGTGGGACTGTTCGTTGCCGCCGTACCCAACACCAACCTTGATCAGGCGCTGTGGACAACGCCAGCCATCGTTGTCGCAGTACTGGCAGGCATCGTGGCTCTCGTTGGATACGTGTTGTCCGGAGAGCGTGGTCTCAAACGCTTCGAATCCACGGCGGCGGGTCTCGTCATGGCCCTGGGTGCCGTGCTGGTGAGCTGGCGAGTCGCTGGCGGCGAACACCTCAGCGTCAACGACTGGGCTCACTCTGCATTGGCAGTGGTTGCCTTCGTCGCCGCCGCAGCCTGGTTCGCCAGCGTTGCCATCATGCGCGAAAGCAATCTGGTGATGGTCATCTCTGTGGTCAGCCTCGTGGCCTTCGTGACCTTCCAAAGCTTTGCGGTCTTCGCCCGATTAATCCAAGGCGGCTGGCTGTTTGTGGTGCTCGGAGCGATCTTCGTCACCACCGGATTCTTAGCTGACCGCGGTCGGCGCGAACTGGCCGAATCACTTCAAGGAGAGCAGTCATGATCCGCCGACTCATCGCCGTCGCCCTCGTCTCAATCGGGCTAGTCATCGCTGGGGTCTTTGGACAACTCAGCGCCGCAGCCACCGGCACGGTCATCACCATGAAGGTTGCACCTGTGGACCCCATCGACCCGTTCAGGGGGGCGTACGTCGCGCTGAACTACCCCAGCATCACGAAGTTCGCCACAGAGGCAGATGCCAACGAACCCGTCTATGTGACTGTTGGAAAGTCAGGGGACACCTGGGAGGCCACCTCTGCGAGCCGCACCCGACCTGCATCTGGCACCTACTTGGCCTGCCAGCGCAAGTTCTCTGCGATCGAGTGCGGGGCATCGAGTTACTTCTTGCCTCAAACCAAGGCGGCGGAGTTCAACTGGAAGCAATCCCGCGTTGCAACCCTCAAAGTCGACAGCCGTGGGCGCGTGTTTCTGGTGGGTGTGAACTAGGGGAAAAGTCACAAGTAAACCTGTGACTTTGGCGCCTTGCGGGGAGGATCTCCCCCGCAAAGCGCATAACTTCCCGGTTAAGCGATCAGGCCCCTCCGGCCACCGCGGGGATGATGCTCACCTGAGCTCCATCGCCGGTTGGGGTGCGAAGTCCTTCGAGGAAGCGGACGTCTTCGTTGCCGACGTACACATTCACGAATCTTCTTAGCTCGCCGGTGTCATCGAGGAGGCGCGAGCGGATTCCTGGGTAGGTCGCTTCGAGATCATCGATCGTTTCAGCAACGCTCGCGCCATGCGCCTCGACCTCACTGGCGCCGCCTGTGTAGGTGCGCAAAATGGTGGGCACCCGCACCGTCACGGTCACACGACGCCAGATTCAGCGAAGGCGTCGTACGACGGACGAATCGTGGCTGCGACGCCTACATGATCTGAGATCGCCTCGATGGTCTTGAGCCCCATGCCGGTGTTGATCACGACAGTTTCCAATTCTGGGTCGAGTTGACCGGTCTCCACCAACTTCTTCAAGACCGCGATGCTGGTGCCTCCGGCAGTCTCGGTGAAGATGCCTTCTGTGCGGGCAAGGAGTAGGACGCCCTGGCGTACCTCGTCGTCGGTGACGTCTTCGATGGCTCCACCGGTACGACGACAAATGTCGAGCACATAGATCCCATCGGCCGGGTTGCCGATAGCCAACGACTTCGCGATGGTGTCGGGCTTAACTGGCCTGATCGCGTCGTGACCGGCCTTGAAGGCAGTCGACACGGGCGAGCAGCCGGTGGCTTGGGCGCCAAAGATCCGGTAGGGCTTATCTTCAACGAGTCCGAGTTTGATGAGTTCTTGGAAGGCCTTGTCGACCTTGGTCAACTGCGACCCCGAAGCCACCGGAATGACCACCTGATCGGGCAGGCGCCAACCTAGTTGCTCCGCGATTTCGTAACCCAGGGTCTTGCTGCCCTCGGCATAGAAGGGTCGAACGTTGACGTTGACGAACGCCCAGCCGTCCTCTTCTCCAGCGATCTCCGAAGCAAGTTTGTTGACGTCGTCGTAGTTACCTTCGACGGCAACCAGGGAGTCGGTGTAGACCGCAGAGTTGACCTGCTTGCCCTGCTCAAGATTGCTCGGGATGAAGACAACGGTCTTGATCCCGGCGCGGGCACCCGCCGCCGCAACGGCGTTGGCCAGGTTGCCGGTGCTGGGACAAGCGAACACCTTGGAGTGAAACTCGCGTGCTGCGCTCAAAGCGCAGGCCACAACCCGATCCTTGAACGAGTGAGTCGGATTGGTGCTGTCGTCCTTGACCCACAGGTTGTCGATGCCGAGGGTCTGGCCGAGGTTCTTGGCCTTCAAGAGTCGGGTGAAACCCGGCTCGAGGTTGGGGCTTTCTTCGATGTCGGCCGGCACTGGCAAGAGCTCTTTGTAGCGCCAGATGTTGCGCGGACCCCGCTCGATGCTTTCGCGCGTCACCGCCGGGAAGTTGTAAGAAATCTCAAGCGGGCCAAAACACTCAGGACAGGCGTAATAGGGACCCAGGTCCTGCACATGCCCGCACTCTCGACACGATAAGCCGGTTGCGTTGCCGAATGCGCCCTCACGAAGCACGATCGAAGACACGAGAATCCTCCTTCTCATCTTCCTCGCGGCGACCATCGCCATGAGACGGAATTGGCACCTTCCCGCGAGTGGATTGATCGCGGTGGTTGCCGGGGCTTCAGCGGGCCGTATCCCTCTGCCCCTCTTAATGAGTTGGCGAAAGAGTACGGGACCCGTCTCACGATGTGCACACTGCGTCCGGTATTCGGGATGGGCGTGGTGAATTAGGCGTGTGCTTTGCCGGGATGTTTGGCGCTTTACCCGGAGGATCTCCTGGGCAAGGCGCCAAAGTCACAGGTTTACTTGTGACTTTTCGCCTGTTCTCAGGCCTAGGAGAAGCTGCTGATCACGATCACAGTGAGGCGATCGGATCGCATCGGATCGACCGCAGGCAGAACGCGCGTAATCCCCAAATCCTTCGCCAAGAGCTTGGCGGCTCGGGCAAGCGAACGTGGGTAGTAGACGGTGCTGTCGGGGATGGCACCGTTCCAGTTATCGACGAACACCACGCGCCATCCAGCGGCCCGGGCGCGGTCGGCAGCGCGGGCGGCGAGCCCGGTGACCGAGGAATTGTTGAAGACCGAGACGGAGACCTCAGAGCGGCGAATGGGTTTCGGCTTGGGTTTCGGGCTCGGGGTGGGTGTCGGCGTCGGCGTCGGCGTCGGCGTCGGGGTTGAGGTGGGCGTCGGGGTCAGAGTCGGCGTGGGTTTCGCGACCGTCACTTCGGGGCGCCAGAACGCGTATTTGCCGTCGTAGCTAAGAACGAGTCCGACTGCGGCTGCTGCCACGAGTACGACGGCGAGGACATACACCCAAGACGATCTCGCGCGATCTTCTACGTCCCGGTGTCTAGCGCTTCGGGACACGTGCTAGACGTCAAAGCCGAGTCGACGCGCAGAACGAGCACGTTGACGAGTTGCCCGAAGCCGGCGAAGACGGCGAACCAACAGCGGGTCAGCTGCCAAAGCATCCGCCTGGTCGATCAACACGTTTAAGACTTGGTAGTAGCGGGCAGCAGACATATCGAAGCGATCGCGGATTGCCTGTTCTTTGGCGCCGGCGTACTTCCACCATTGCCGCTCGAAGTCGAGGATCGCCAAATCGCGCTCAGTGAGCTCACTGTCACCCGTGGTGGGCTGAAGTGCGTACTCGGCGGACATGCAATGGGCTCCTTCGACGGCGTCGACGTTGCGGTGAGTCTAGAGCAGGAATCACATCGATGTCATTTGGCCCCCGGCGAGTCGTATCGACCCGTGACTAACCTGTGAGCATATGGACCTGATCCCCACTCCTGCTCAACTCGCGTCGGCCGCAGCCAACGTGGCTTTCGCCGCGCTCAATGGGGGCAGCGCCGACCCGCGCCCCATGCCGCGCACCCTGATTTCCCAGACCACGATGGGTGAGCTCTACTCCTACGACTGCCCCACCGTCGGCAACCCAATTTTGCTGGTCCCACCGAACCGCAGTGTGGCAAGGGCCTTCGATCTGCGGCGTGGATGCTCACTCGTGGAGCACCTGATCCAAAGCAGACCGTCCTACATAGTGGAGTACGACGGCGCCACTGACCTGCGTGAGTGCGTCGAGCACGTCATCCCAGACTCAGTGCGCGAGGTGTCAGCCGATGCCGCTCAACGTCCCGTTCACGTTGTCGGCTGGTCCTTAGGCGGCATCCTTGCCGCCTTGAGCACCGCCGCCCACAAGCTGCCCATCGCATCGCTCTCGTTGGTGTCCACACCGATCGACCTCTCAGGGGTCCCTGCCCTGGCTCCGGCACGGCCCCTGCTTGACCTCAGTGCTGTGCCAACACCGGTGAGCGCGGCTTACCGCCTTCTTGGTGGAAGCCCGATCCCATTCGTGGGCGAATTTGTCGCCAACCAAGCTGTCCAAGAACTCATTGCCACCCCGCTAGCCAAATTGCGCCGCCTTGATGACCGCGAATTCTTGGCCCAAGTTGAAGCCGTCGAGCAGTTGAGTAAGCAGGCGTCGCCGTACTCCGGCCGAGAGTTCGGTCGCCTCTTCCATCAAGTCCCGGCGGGAGTCGACCTGCCCGGCGGTGCGATCCGTTTGGGCCGTCGGCGGGTGCGGTTGAGTGCGATGGAGGTACCGGTGCTGATCGTGGCCGGCAACGTCGACACAATCGCGCCGATGGCCACCATCAAACCGTGGACCAAGGTGCTCTCGGGCAGTCCAGAGGTGCAGTTCGAGATCGTTCCAGGAGGACACCTCGGGGCGCTGACAGGGCGCGCCGCCCGCGAAGACACCTGGCCCTCGTTGGTGGAATGGTTCGACACCAACAACTAGCGGCCGCCGTACCGAGGCCATGTCGCGCACCATGCGCCACTACTCCCCATGCAAAACTGACGCTTCCCATGTGAAGTTTCGCGTGGGAAGCGTCAGTTTCACCGGGTACCCGGTGAAACTTGCACCATGAGCGACATCACTGCGCGACTAGCCGCAATGCAATCCCTCGACGTCCCAGTGGTGGGGGGACGCACACTGGCGTATGTGTACGACGCCGGCATCCCTGAAGCTGAGGAAGTCGGCAAGGCAGCAGTGGCGGCGTATGCGGGGAGCAACGGGCTGGACCCCACTGCTTTCCCGAGCTTGTTGCAGATGGAAAACGAGGTCGTCGGGTTTGCCCTCGACATGATCGATGCTCCCGACTCAGCGGTCGGCACGGTGACCAGTGGCGGCACCGAGTCGGTGTTGTTGGCGGTGTTGGGCGCTCGCCAAGCCCACCCTTCAACCACGCCCAACATCGTGGTGCCGAGCACGGCACACGCAGCCTTCCACAAGGCCGGTGAGTATTTCGGGGTTGAGGTGCGAGTGGCGCCGACGGGGG
>WBZP01000680.1_pt1 | contig 45064 bp, 29 predicted proteins | sample 5204301 | NCBI WGS metagenome assembly WBZP01 (sample SAMN12412401, study PRJNA552823) | activated sludge metagenome | isolation source: activated sludge from nitrification reactor of wastewater treatment plant... | place: USA: Pennsylvania | collected 2017
GTATCCTTGCTCATGGCGTATCTCCCGTGGTTGCTGGCTTCGAATCTCGACAATCCGATTTCAGCAGAGATACGCCACCCAATCAATATTCCAACTGCCCCTCATACACCAGATTCGAGCATAGCTCGCGGCAGGGTGGGCCGAGAGCGCCATTCGATGCGGTTTCCCGCTTTGCCTGGCTGAAGAGGGCCGTCCTGTCTGGCCTGCAGCTTGGCACGCAGCCTGCACTCCAATCCGGCAAGCGGGCGCCGGGCGCCAAGAACCTTGGCTCGGGCGCGTGTTCGTCGCCTGTGCGCAACGTGCGAACAGTCGCAGCCGAGTATCGGGGATAAACTACCGGATCAGCACGCAAGCCGAACGCAGTCGATCGCCGACGCGGCCCGGCCGTGCGCAACACGACGGTAGGCAAATGAACGACGAGAAAATCGAGATACGCGTGACCAGCAGCGGCCAGAAGCTGCAGGTGGTGGTGCTCAACAAAAAGCTGGACATGATCGAAGTGGTGATCGGCGAGGGCGCCCACAATGTTCGCTGCAGCCTGACGCCGACCCGCAACGGCGCCGCTTACGTCGGCAATGCGATGGGCCGCGAAATCGTCTACGAGAAGAGCCGCGAGGCGGTCAAGGCCGACATGGCGCGTGCTGCGGGCTTTCACGACTTCAAGCGCTAGGCGCGCCCGCAGCCGGCCGTTGCGTCCGCCGCGCCAGCGCAGCGATGGACAATCCGATGAGCGAAGAGCCGTCGATCACCTGGAGCGAATCCGGCGAGAGCCGTTCGGCTTTGTGGCGCTCGGAGGCCGGCACGCCGCCGCCGCGGCGCGTGGTGATTGCCGACGATACCCTCACCGCCGATGCCGCATATCGCCTGGCCTGCGAGGGCACCGCCATGCTGTGGCGGGGCGACTTCCACAATGCCAGGCAGTTGCTGCAGGCGATGGCGCGGCGCGTCGATCGCAAGCCAGCGAAGGCGGCGCGGCAGCGGGCGGATGCGGCAGCGCCGCTCGATGCGTTCCACCGCCACCGCCTGGCGCAATCGCAACGTGCCCGCACGCTGGGCATGCTGCTGCTGCCGTTCGAGGCCGACTACACGGTTGCGCTGCGGCGCGCACCCGATGTGCGGCTGGCCTGCCTTGAAGCCTATGGTCCCGCCACGCAGGCGTTCGTGGCCTCGCTGCGCGAGTTGCTCGGTATAGTCGGAGCGCACGAATGGCGCAAGAACGGCGTGCCGATCGCCGAACTCGGTGCGAAGATTCATCCGCATTACGGGGTGTTCTCGCCGATCCGCGGCGAGTACCTGACGCTGGTTGCCGAGGCGCGGTTACCGGAGCACACGCCGTTGGCATTCGACATCGGCACCGGCACCGGCGTGCTCGCGGCGCTGCTGGCGCGTCGCGGCGTCGAGCGGGTAATCGCCACCGACCGCGATCCGCGTGCGCTGGCTTGCGCGCGGGAGAACATTGCGCGCCTCGGCCTGGCCGAGCGGGTCGACGTGGTGCTGCGGGAGCTGTTTCCGCCGGGCCGCGCGGCGTTGATCGTGTGCAATCCGCCCTGGGTGCCGGCGCGGCCGAGTTCACCGCTCGATCAAGCGATCTTCGACCCTGAAAGCCGCATGCTGCGCGGGTTTCTCGGCGGGCTCGCCGAGCATCTCGACGAGGTTGGCGAAGGCTGGCTGATCCTCTCCGATTTTGCCGAGCACCTCGGCCTGCGCACGCGCGCCGAGCTGCTGGCGCTCTTCGCTGCCGCCGGTCTGGCCGTGGTGGATCGCAGCGACATACGGCCGACGCATCGCAAGGCCGGCGACCGCAGCGATCCGTTGCATGCGGCGCGCGCCGCCGAAGTCACCTCGCTGTGGCGGCTCGCCCGGGCGCATTGATGCGCCAGGAGCCGCATGCAGGCTTGCTTGCAGGGCAGGCAGGGCTGGGAGCGCCATTCCATGCGCTTTCCAGCCTTGCCGGGCGGGAGAAGGCCGTCCCGCCTGGCCTGCAGCCTAACTAGGCCGCAAGGGCGCCGGAGCGGGCGCCCGCCAGTGCGTCGGCATTCATCGCCGCACCGAGCGCCACCACCTGGTCGGGGTCAAGTGTGGTCAGTGCCTTGCGGCCGAACAGCGCCTGCACCGCACTGCGCACCGCGGGCATGCGCGTGGCCCCGCCGACCAGCACGACATCGTCGATATCGGTTGTGCGCAGACCGGCGTCGGCCAGCGCCCGCCTGACCCGCTTCATGGTGCGCGCGATCAGATCGTCGGCCAGCACCGCGAAGGCGTCACGGGTGAGCGGCACGTCGATTGCCCGGCCGGAGGACAACAGCGCGGTGATGCGGGTTTCGATGTCATCGGACAGCGCTTCCTTAGCGCGGCGCGCCTGCGTCAGCAACAGCCGCGTGTCATAGGCGCCGAGACCCGAGAGGCCGAGCAGCGTGCAGAGCCAGCCGACGATCTCGCGGTCGAATTCGTCGCCGCCGAGTGCGCTGTCGCCGTTGCGCGCCAGCACTTCGAAGGCGCCGCGCGAGAATCTGAGGATCGAGATGTCGAAGCCGCCGCCGCCCAGATCGTACACGGCGAAGGTGCCCTGCGCCGTGTTGTCGAGGCCATACGCAATCGCCGCAGCGGTCGGCTCGTCGAGCAAGTGCAGCACCGTGAGCCCGGCCATGCGTGCGGCATCACGGATGGCTGCGCGCTGCGCATCGTCGTAATAGGCCGGCACGGTAATCACGGCACCGGCGAGTTTGCCGTCGAGACGGGCCTCGGCGCGCAAACGCAGGGCGCGCAGAATCTCGGCCGAGACATCTATCGGCGTCTTGACGCCGGCCGCGGTGTCGAGGCTCACCATTCCCGGCGTATCGACCAAGCGGTAGGGCTGGCTGGCGGCATCGCGAATGTCGGCGAGCCGCAAGCCCAACAAGCGCTTGACCGAGACGATGGTGTTCAGGGGGTCGACACTCTGCATGGCTTGCGCGGCGCTGCCCACGGCAAGCGCGCCGCCGGCCTGGTAGCGCACGACCGAGGGCAACAGCGCGCAGCCGGCCTCGTCGCGCAGCGCGCGCACTTCGCCGCCCGTGACGCTGGCCACCAGCGAGTGCGTGGTGCCCAGGTCGATGCCTACGGCGGGCCGAGGCAGGCGGGCCGAGGCGGCAAGTCCGGATTCGGTGATCGTCAGCGGTGTCATGATTTCACCTCGCGGTTTGAGTGGATCGGATGGTCGGGATGGATTGGCGCAGTGCTACCGTCTGGCGCTGGCCCACCGGGTCGCTATCGCCGGGCTCTTGCCGAGCGGAGCGCATGCGGAACCGTGAGCGGCCGGCACCGTCACGGTGCGCAGTGCAGCAATGCATGCATCGATAACGTGCACGCCTTTCGAGTACTCCCCGGAACAGGCGGCCGTAGGGAAGATTCGCCAAGCCAGCCGCATCGCTGCACGTCGGCCGCGGCGCGGCGCGGAGTAGGTCAGCGCAGCGCAGGATCGGCGCGGTTCTCCGGCACCTGGGCTGGTTCGCGGCGTGATCGAAATGGTCGGCGTGGTCGGTCATCGGCAATGGGTTTTCCGTTGTCTGGCCGTGTCGGCTCGATCGACGATACGCAAGGACGGTGCCATTGGCAGACACGCTGGCAACGCGGTGTTGCTGCGACTGGGCGATTCGCGGAAGATCGGCCGTAATGAAGCGCAGTTGTCGGTTGTGGAACTTGCATTGGGACCACGCGGGGTGGGAGGGAGGCCTTGCCGAAAGCTGTCCTGGCTCCCAGGTATTTGACGCATCGGCCGAGCGTGCCGGGTCAGGTGTTCACGCTGGTTTCGGTGCGTACGTCAACGGCCAACGGGCGGGGCGGGATCGGCGACCTCGCAATGTTTGCCCTGCCTGGCGAACGGGCTGTAGAGTCAACGAGGAGCTTCGCGGCGCAGGTCGACGGCGGCAGGTTGAACGCGCGGGTGTTGCGGCACCCAACGGTGCGCAGCGAGTAGGCCCAGTTAGGGAGGACGCATGAGTGGATCGCGCGGGGCGGGGCCGACGGGCTTGAACGAAACAGCGCTGGCGAGCGGGGCATCCGGAGTGCTTGGGGGCGGCGAGGTGCCGGGTCCGTTGGGGAATCAGGCCGGGATACCGCTCGACGGCGGGGCCGGCGAGAAGGAACCGACCGCCACCGGCATCGAATTGAACTTGGTCGGAAGCTATCCTAGGCCGCAATCGTGGACCAACGCGAAAGAACTGGAATTGATAAGAGCGGACAGTTGGTTCCCTCACACCCTGGATTTTCTCGCGGTTGCGGGCAAGGGCAGCAAGGAAATAAAGTCGCCAGAGGATTTCTTGCTCAAGATCATCGAGGCGAACGGTCAGATCGGCCGATTGAATTTCTTTTCCCACGGGGTGACTGGGATGATTTCTACCTCAGGACAGGTCGACCCGAAAGGGACGGCCTGCTACCTTGAAAGCGGCTGGACACAGGTAATCGGGGAAACGAGGATCGCCGACCCTTACGCCAAAACGTGGGGCGATGACGGCGAGAACAGCGGATCGGTGAAGATCACCGTCGGCGACAAATCGTTTTCGCTTGACGATGTGCGGGCAAAATTCGCCTCCGACGCCGAGCTTTGGCTGTTCATCTGCCACGCCGGGGCCGATCCGAATTTGCTCAAGAACATCTCCAATACGTTTCAGGTAAGGGTGAGGTCGTTCTCGGGGATCATCGTGTTCTGTGCCCGGGACAGCTTCCCCGCCAGCCGGCGCCATAGGATAAATGTGAATACGGGAGGCACGCTGAAACAGTCGTGCGACAGCGCCTTCAGCGATTTTCACGAGCTGAGTTCTGACCGGAGCGCGTCACCGAGGAAGCCTTAAGCGCAGTTGCGCGCAGCAGGTCTGGCCTGTCGTATATTGACCCAGGCCGGACGGGGGGTATGTTGAGCGCGGGAGCGGGGAACGACGAGCGTCCAGCGGTGAAATCCACCGTGCCGGCACGGCAACGGCGCGCTGCCATGCATTTTTGCCAGCCACGCGTGCTGCGCATGGAGCTCTCTGCGCGGATCGGCCATGTACGGTTGGGTCTGGGCGGCGTGGGTAACGCCCGCGCCGTGGCTGGCTGCAGGCCAAACACAACCAAAGCCGGCCTTTGTCCCGGCTCGCGGTCGTGTTCCGGTGAAGCATTCGCTAACAATCGTGCAGATGCGGGATCACGAACTGCTGCCAGGAACCGTGTCTGCGATTCAAGAGCAACGAGCCGACCGGAATTCCCTCTATCATGACAAGGTGCGGCAAGCGGAGGATGGCATGAGCGCGGCAGATATCGGCGTCATCGGTCTGGGTGTGATGGGTTCGAACCTGGCGTTGAACCTGAGCGACAAGGGCTACCGGCTGAGCGTTTACAACCGCAGTTTCGATGTCGCTGCGGCGTTTGTCCGCGCGAAGGGGCAAGGCCGGCAGATCGTCGCGGCCGAGAGCCTGGCGCAACTGGTCGGCCAGCTTGGCCACCCGCGCGTCATCCTTCTGATGGTTACCGCGGGCCGGCCGGTTGACGCGGTGTTCGAGCAACTGCTGCCGTTGCTGACCCCCGGGGATATCCTGATCGACGGCGGCAACTCCAACTACCGGGACAGCGAGCGGCGCTGGCGCGATCTGGCGGCGCGCGGCATTCACTTCGTCGGCATGGGAATCTCCGGCGGCGAGGACGGCGCCCGCTACGGCCCGTCGTTGATGCCGGGCGGCGCCGCGGCGGCGTGGCCGGCGATCCGCGACATGTTCCAGGCCATCGCGGCCCGTGTCGATGGGCAACCCTGCTGCCAGTGGCTGGGCGAGGGCGGTGCCGGCCATTACGTCAAGATGGTCCACAACGGCATCGAGTACGGCGACATGCAGTTGATCGCCGAGGTTTGCCACTTGATGCGCCACGCGCTCGGCATGAGCCATGACGACATGGCGGAGACATTCGCCGGCTGGAACAGCGGCCGGCTCGAGTCCTACCTGATCGAGATCACCAGCAAGATCCTGCGCCAGCGCGACCGCGACGGCAGCCCGCTGGTGGAACGGATACTCGACCGCGCCGGACAGAAGGGCACCGGCGTGTGGACCGCGCAGGATGCGCTAGAACAGGCGGTGCCGCTGACCCTGATCTCCGAAGCCGTGCATGCGCGCATGCTCTCTGCGCGCAAGGACGAGCGGGTGGCCGCGGCGGCGCTGCTCGGCAGTGCGCCGATTGTGGCGGAGGCCGGGCAACGTGCCTCATATGTCGATGCGCTGCGCGACGCGCTGTATGCGGCCAAGCTGGTGTCCTACGCGCAAGGCTTCATGTTGCTGCAAGCCGCGGCGGAGAATCACGGATGGGCGCTGCCGTTCGGCGATATTGCGCTGTTGTGGCGTGCCGGCTGCATCATTCGCAGCCGCTTTCTCGGCGACATCAAGGCCAGTTTTGCCCGCGATCCGGTTCCGCAAAGCCTGTTGCAGGATCCGTTCTTCGCCGCGGAGTTGAAACAGGCGGAGAGCGGCTGGCGCCGGGCGGTCATGCTGGCGGTCGGCAGCGGGGTGGCGGCGCCGGCCCTTGGGTCGGCGCTGGCGTTCTATGACGGTTACCGCTGCGCCAGCGGATCGGCAAACATTCTGCAGGCGCAGCGCGACTACTTCGGCGCGCACAGCTACCAGCGCGTCGATCGCAATCCGGCCGAGCATTTCCACACCGACTGGCTGGGCGACGGCGCCGAGGTGCAACTGCCGTGAGCTGCGCGGTCGAGTCACATGCCTATGTGATTTTCGGGGCAACCGGCAATCTGGCGACGCACAAGCTGCTGCCGGCGCTGTACCAGCTTCACTGCATGAACTATCTCGCGCCGAACGTGCTGATCCTCGGTTGCGGACGCAGCCCGTATGACCGCAACGGCTGGCGCGATCAGGTGCGCAAGAATCTGGCCGACGCGGGAATCGGAGGTGGCGAGCAGCTCGACGGTTTCATCATGCGGCTCGACTATCTTTCCGGCAGCCTCGAAGAGGCGGGGTTCTATCAGGCTCTGGGTGCCTGGGCGGCCTCTGGCGAATGCGCGAGAAACCTGGTCTTCTACCTGTCGGTCAGCCCGGAATTCTATGTGCCGGTGACGGCCGGCCTGGCGCAAGCCGGCTTGCTCGACGAGAACCACGGCTGGCGGCGCATGGTGGTGGAAAAGCCGTTCGGGCACGACCTGCCGAGCGCCCGCGAATTGCAGCATCGGTTGCAGATACACCTGGACGAGCAGCAGATCTACCGGATCGATCACTACGTCGGCAAGGAGTCGGTGCAGAACCTGCTGGTGCTGCGCTTTGCCAACCTGATTCTGGAACCCTTGTGGAATCGCCACTACATCGACCATGTGCAGATCACGCATGCCGAGACCGCGGGCGTGGATGGCCGGGCCGGTTACTACGACAGCAGCGGCGGCGCGACCCGCGACATGATCCAGAGCCACCTGCTGCAGGTGCTGGCGCTGCTGGCGATGGAGCCGCCGGTTTCGCTGGAGGCGGAGTCGCTGCGGGACGAAAAGGTCAAGGTGCTGCGCTCGATCCGCCCGCTCGATGCGTCGCATATCGAGCAGCATGCAGTGCGCGCCCAGTATGCCGGCTACCAGCAGGAAGCGGGCGTCGCCGCGGACAGTCGCACCGAGACTTACGCGGCGCTGAAACTTCATGTCGACAACTGGCGCTGGCGCGGTGTGCCGTTCTACCTGCGAACCGGCAAGCGGCTGCAGGAGAAGCGTTCGATGGTGGCGGTGCGCTTCAAGGAGCCGCCGATCCAGTTGTTCCAAGGCAGCGGCGGCGCTGCCGTGCGGCCGAATTGGCTGGTCATCGGCATACAACCGGACGACGTGGTGCAAATGGAGATTTCGGCCCGCCTGCCGGGGCTGGGCTCGCACACCAGGGCGATTTCGATGGATGCGACGGTGGGAGAGACCGGCGAGCGCAAGGCCGACGCCTACGAGGGCTTGCTGCTGGATGTCATCCAGGGCGATCGTTCGCTGTTTTTGCGTTATGACGAAGTCAAGGCGGCGTGGAATGTCGTCGATCTGCTGATGCACGCCTGGCGCGCCGATCCGCGGCCGCCGCTGCAGTATCCGGGCGGCAGTTGGGGCCCGCCGGCGGCCGGGCAACTGTTCGGCCGCGCCGATCGGCAATGGCGGCAGAGCCTGGCCAGCGACAGCAATGCCGACGACCGACGCTGATGCTGCCGGCCGACACGCGGGTGCTCGCCGACCCCGCCGCGCTCGCTGCCGAAGCCTGCCGGCTGATCGAAGCGGCGGCGCAGACCGCAATCGGCGAACGGAAGGTTTTTCGCCTGTTACTCGCGGGCGGCAGCACGCCCGGACTCGCCTACCGGCTGCTCGGCGCCACGCAGCAGAACTGGCCGGCATGGGAGATATTCTGGGGCGACGAGCGCTGCCTGCCGGTCGACGACCCGGCGCGCAACGACCGCATGGCGCGCGAGCTGTGGCTGGCGCGCGCCGCGATTCCGGAACGCAACATCCATCCGATTGCCGCCGAGATTGGCGCCGAACAGGCTGCCGCCGACTATGCCGGATTGATTGCCGGCAAGCAGCCGTTCGACCTGGCAATTCTCGGCATGGGGGAGGACGGGCATACTGCCAGCCTGTTTCCCGGCAGGCAGAACGATGCGGCCCCGGTGGTGGCGGTGAGCGATGCACCCAAGCCGCCGGCAGGGCGCGTGAGCCTGGGCTTTTCGGTGTTGCGTGCCTGTCGCGCGCAACTCGTGCTGGTCAGCGGAGCGGCGAAGTCACAAGCGTTGGCCGCGTGGCGGCGGGGCGACGATCTGCCGATCGCACGCGCGGTGCGCAGCGACGCGTGTTTGCTGGTGGACGAATCCTTGCGCGGGGCAATCGGCGAAGCAGCCGCATCGCGCGGGCCGAATCGAACCTTTTGCAGTTGAACCTGGTTGCTGGAGGAACGCATGAGCGAACTGAATCCCCGTCCGATACTCGCGGGCTACAAGGCACTCGTCGTTGGTATCGCCAATGAAAATTCGATTGCCTACGGTTGTGCCGAGGCGTTCCGTGCGGTGGGGGCCGAGGTCGGGGTAACCTACCTGAACGAGAAGGCGAGGCCGTATGTCGAACCGCTGGCGCAAGCCCTCAACGCATCCATCGTGGCGCCGCTCGATGTCTCGCAAGCGGGCCAGCTCGAGGCTCTGTTTGAGCGCATCGGGAAGGAGTGGGGCAAGGTCGATATCCTGGTTCACTCTATCGCGTCGGCCAGGAAAGACGACATCAAGGGCGGACTTCTGAATTGCTCCGCGGATGGTTTTGCGCTGGCCATGGACATCTCGGTTCACTCCTTCATTCGCATGGCCAGGCTGGCTGCGCCCCTGATGACGGACGGCGGCACCATGTTCGCCATGACTTATCACGGTGCGCGCAAGGTCGTTCCCAACTACAACGTCATGGGCCCAGTGAAAGCCGCGCTGGAAGCGACTTGCCGCTATCTGGCCTACGAACTGGGCCCGCAAGGCATCCGCGTGCACTCGATTTCGCCCGGGCCGCTGAAAACACGTGCCGCCTCGGGTCTCAAGGACTTCGATTTGTTGCTCAACGAGGCTCAGGCGCGGGCACCGGTGGGGGAGTTGGTCGACATCATGGATGTCGGTTTCACCTGCGCCTACCTTGCGACACCGTATGCGCGGCGACTTACCGGCGAAACGGTGTATGTCGATGGTGGCGTAAACATCATGGCCTGAGACATGTGCCGCGGTTGTGGCGGCGCCAGCGCCGGCCTCAGGTCAGGTCAGAAGTACGCCACTGCGCACAGGCCGCCGAGGCGCAGGAGACGGCGATTGCGAGGCACGCTGCCCGCAAAGGCCCATTCCATGCGCCTTTCCGGCCAGGTGCGCCGGAAAGCGCCTATCCATGCGGCTCCTGGCGTTGCCTCGCGCGGAGACGGACATGCCGGCTGCGGCGCGCTCGATCGGGCAAAGCATCGCTCGCGCCGGTCGCTTCGGAGGCGGTCGCGAACGCGCTGGTGATCATATCGGCGGCCGGCCGGACAGGGCTTGCGCCATTTGGAGATGACGATGTGACTTCCACGACTCCGATTGCGGGGGCGGAATCGGACCCTTCGCCGGCCGGCGAGGGCGGGGCGCTGCCGGCCGCAGCCGACTGGGATCGTCAGCTGATGTACAGCCCGCTCTCGCACATGATCCGGCGCCCGCCGGTCGTCTGCTCGCCCGATCTGAGCGTGCGCGAGGTGCTCGAGTGCATCAACCTGAACAAGGTCGGGTCGATGGTGGTCTGCGATCCGCAGAGTCGCAAGCCGCTCGGCATCTTCACGCTGCGCGACCTGCTGCAGCGGGTCTCGCTGGCAGAATTCGATCTCGGCCGCCCGGTTGCCGACGTCATGACGGCGAGACTGGTCGCCCTGCCGCCCAACGTCTCGGCCTACGATGCGGCTGTGACGATGGCCCGCAACGGTCTGCGCCACCTGCTGGTGATCGATGGCGAGCGGCTGGTCGGCGTGGTGTCGCAGAACGACGTACTCGGTTCGGAGCGCCAGGGCGCGCGCGATGTCGGCGCAGGCATCCGCGACGCGGCGGATGTGGCGGCGCTCAAGCAGTCGGCGGGCGACATTCGCCGGCTCGCGCAACGCATGCTGCGCCAGGGCATGGGCATCGAGATGCTGACGCAACTGGTATCGACGCTCAACGATCTGCTGACGCTACGGGTGATCGAACTGACTCGGGCCGAATTCAAGCTGCCTGCAATCCCGATTTGCTGGATCGCCCTCGGCTCGGAAGGGCGCTTCGAGCAGACGATCAGCACGGATCAGGATAACGGGATCATCTTCGAGCCGCCGTCGGAAGATATGACGGAGTGCATGCGCGCGGCGCTGCTGCCGTTTGCCAGCGCGGTGAATCGGGCGCTCGATGCCTGCGGGTTTCCGCTGTGCAAGGGCAACATCATGGCGGGCAATCCGTCGTGGTGCCTGAGTTTGGCCGAATGGCGAAGCAGGTTTCTCGACTGGGTTCTGCAACCGGATCCGGCAGCGCTGCTCAACGCCATGATCTTCTTCGACTTCCGGCCGCTGTATGGCGACGAGTCGCTTGCCGGGCGGTTGCGCGCCGGATTGCGGGAAACGGTGGCTCAGAGCCCGGCCTTCCTGCGCCACATGACAGAGGATGCGCTGAGCTGCCGGCCGCCGCTGGGCAGATTCCGCGATTTCACGCTCGACAACCAGGACAAGGACTTTCCGCGCAGCATCGATTTGAAGAAGCACGGCTCGCGGCCGTTCGTCGATGCCGCCCGCATCGTTGCCCTGGCGCAGGGTCTGACGCACACCAATACGGCACAACGCCTGCGCATGGCGGGCGCCCATATTCGTCTTGGCGCCGACGCGATCGAGTCGATTCTGGAAGCCTTCTTCTTCATCCATCGCATGCGGCTGCGCGCGCAGATCGATGCCGACGGGCAGGGTGTCGCGGCCAACCGGCTCGATCCCTACAGCCTAAACGACATGGACCGCCGCATGCTCAAGGAAGCGTTCAGGCAGGCGCGCAAGCTGCAGACGATGCTGGCGGGATCGAGCCAGTTTTCGCTGTCGACACACCGGTTGTGAGGCGCTGTGCGGTGGCGTGGCGCAGTCCGCGCCCGGCAGACATCGCGATTGCGGCTGCGCCGATCAAACCGGGTCGGGCGCACGCGCCGGCGCCGGCCGCGACATGGTCTCCATGACAGGGCGCAAGGCGAGCCACCATTGTTCTAGCGGCCGGCGGTGTTCCAGATCGACCACGTCGAGCATTTGCTTGAGCTTCGAGATGGTGACCTTGCCCTCGGCCAGCCCGATGTAGGCACCGGACGACGATCCGCGCTCCAGTTCCTGCGTCAGGAAGTCGATGCAGTGCGCTGCCAGCCGGGTTGCCAGCACGCGGTCGAAGGGTGAAGGGTTCGCGCCCTGTTGCACGTGCCCGAGGATCGACTGGCGCACATCGAACAGTCCTTTGCCCTCTTCCTCGAACAGCCGGCGCATGAAGTCGGTGGTGTACTGCGGATTGGCGCGCTCGTTGCGGATCGCCAGATAGAAGCGGCGGCCGCCATGAAACCCTTCGATCATGCGTTCGACGTCCGCCTGCAGTTCCTTGAGCGAGATCCCTTCCTCCGGCAGGTAGATGCGTTCGGCACCACTGGCCAGCCCGCTCAACAGCGCCAGATAGCCGCAGTTGCGGCCCATCACCTCGACCACGAAGCAGCGCCGCGCGGCCATCGCCGACTGCTTGATGCGGTCGAGCGCTTCGACGATGACGTTGAGGGCGGTGTCGGCGCCGATGCTCAGATCCGAACCCGGCAGATTGTTGTCGATGCTCGCCGGCAGGCAGATGATCGGTATCTTGAACGCGGGGTAGCGCTCGCGTTCGCTGTAAAGGGTGTAGGCCGCCTTGTAGGCCGTCCATCCGCCGACAACGAGCAAACCGTCGATGCGATGGGTTTCGAGCACGCGCGCCACGCCATAAAGCTGCTCGACGGCCGGCACCAGGCGGGTGGTGCCCAGTTCGGCGCCACCCGTCGCAGTCCAGCCTTCCACATCGCCCCAGCTCAACTCCTCGATCTGGCCGGCGATCAGCCCGTCGAAGCTGCCGCGCACTCCCAGCATGGTGTGACCGCGATCCAGGCCGAGCCGCACCGCGGCACGCGCCGCCGTGTTCATTCCCGGCGCCAGCCCGCCGCCATGGACGACGGCGAGCCGACGAGGACGGTCAGGTGGCGTCACGCTCGGCAGCGCGCCGGCGATCGCCTTGAAGGTTTGAAACATCTCGGTGAAACTGCCGCCGCGCAGTGTCATCGCCGCATCGTAGTCCTTCTCGGCGATCTTGCGCGCCACGGCATGGGTTTGCTCGACGCATTGCATCAGCGGGGCGCGCCCGACCCGGTTGTAGCGCATCCCGATCATCTGGGGTTCGCTGTCCGGCGTGGCCGCCAGCAGATCCTGCACGGCGGCGTGGCCGACCAGCGTACTCATGCAACGGTCGAAGGCGCTGGGCTTGCCGCCGCGCTGGACGTGGCCGAGGATGGTGACGCGGGTGTCTTCGCCGAGCCGCTCCTGCAGCACCTGTTTTACATAGTCGCTGCTGATCGGCTTGCCGGCGCGGTCGCACGAGCCCTCGGCGACCACCACGATGCTGTCGCGGCGACCGGCGGCGCGGCCGTGGCGCAGCAGGTCGCACATTTCCTGTTCCCAGTTCTCGGCCGGCGGGTTTTCCGGGATCAGCACGTAGTCCGTACCGCCGGCGATCGCGCTCATCAGCGCCAGGTAGCCGCAGTGGCGGCCCATCACCTCGACCACGAACGTGCGCTGGTGGCTGGCGGCCGTACTGGTGATGGCGTCGATGGCTTCGACTATCCGGTGCAAGGCGGAGTCTGCGCCGATGGTCATGTCGGTGCCGACCATGTCGTTGTCGATCGAGCCGACCAGGCCTGCGATCATCAGCGCCGGATGCCGCTGGGCGGTGGCCGCGTCGATTTCTCCGCGCTGCAGCAACTCGGCCAGCAGGCCGGGCCATTCCTGCCGGAAAACGTTGGCGCCGGTAAGGCTGCCGTCGCCGCCGATGACCACCAGCCGGTCGATACCGTGCTTGAGCAGATTGCGGGCGGCGGTCAGGCGGCCTTCCCGCTCGCGGAATGCCTGGCAGCGGGCGGTGCCGATCACCGTGCCACCCCGGTGCAGAATGCTGCCGACATCGTCCCACGACAGCGGGCGGATGCGTTCGCCGCCATCCACCATGCCCTGGTAGCCCTCGAGAATGGCATGCACAGCCGCACCCCGGTGAAGCGCTGCGCGCACCACCGCGCGAACCGCTGCATTCATGCCCTGGGCGTCGCCGCCGCTGGTGAGAACGCCTATGCTGGTCGGGAGAGTGTTCGCCATGGGTTCGGCCTTCCTTGGGATGTTGAAATGGCAGGCGAACGAGTGTACCGCAGCGGCGGCCATCCTATTCCCCGGATATGCCGAAAAATCGCACCTGCGGTCTGCCCGCCGATGGGGGAGGGAAGGCCTGCGCCGGCGGCGTAAGCCGGCCGGCAGCCGCTTGCGCGTGAGGCGGCGTGGTGAATGCGTACGGATGGCCGTTGTCGCACTCGACCCTGTTCGGCCTTCGCTCGTTCGGGTGCAAAACCTGCATCGTCGCGCTTTGGCGTAGACTGCGGGGATTACGGGAGAGGGGTCGTGCCGCCGTCAGGCGGCAGTCTAAGGAGCATCATGAAGTGTGTGGATGACTTTCGCCTGAAATTCGGCAAGACGGAGCTGGTTCCGATTGTCATAGGCGGCATGGGTGTGGATATTTCTTCTGCAGAACTGGCCCTCGAGGCCGCGCGACTCGGCGGTATCGGCCACATCTCGGACGCGATGGTGCCGACGGTTTCCGACCGCCGCTTCAACACCGATTTTGTGAAGGAAAAGGCCAAGCTGTACAAGTACAACGTGGCCAATACCGACAAGTCGACGGTGATTTTCGATCTCGGCAGGCTGGCCGAGGCGACGCACATGCACGTCGGGCAGACCATGGAAGCCAAGCGCGGCGATGGCCTGATCTTCATCAACTGCATGGAAAAGCTGAGCATGAACGCGCCGCGCGACACGTTGCGCGTCAGGCTTTCCGCCGCGCTCGACGCCGGTATCGACGGCATTACCCTGAGCGCCGGGCTGCACCTCGGTTCTTTCGCGCTGATCGAGGACCATCCGCGTTTTCGCGACGCCAAGCTCGGCATCATCGTGTCGTCGGTGCGCGCGCTGCAACTGTTCCTGCGCAAGAACGCCAGACTCGGCCGGCTCCCGGACTACATCGTGGTCGAGGGGCCGCTGGCCGGCGGCCACCTGGGTTTCGGCCTGGACTGGGCCAACTACGACCTGCATGCCATCGTCGCGGAGATCGTCCAGTATCTGCGGGCCGAGCAGCTGGACATTCCGCTGATCGCGGCGGGCGGCATCTTCACCGGCAGCGACGCCGTAAGCTTTATCGAAATCGGCGCGGCAGCGGTTCAAGTGGCGACGCGCTTCACGGTGACGCACGAGGCGGGCCTGCCGGACAAGGTGAAGCAGGAGTATTTCCGCGCCAACGAGCAGGACATCGAGGTGAACAACATCTCGCCCACCGGCTACCCGATGCGCATGCTAAAGAGCAGCCCGGCGATCGGTGCCGGCATTCGGCCCAATTGCGAAGCCTACGGCTATCTGCTCGACGGCAATGGCAACTGCGCCTACATCACCGCCTACAACCGCGAGGTGGCGCTGCACCCGAACGACAAGAAGGTCTTCGTGATGGACAAGACCTGCCTATGCACCCATATGCGCAACTTCGACTGCTGGACCTGCGGGCACTACACCTATCGACTGAAGGACACGTCGCGACTGCAGGACGATGGCAGCTACCGGCTGCTCAGCGCCGAACACGTGTTTCGCGATTACCAGTTCAGTACCGACAATCGGGTCGCTCTGCCGGCGTAGCGGATTGCGCTTGCCCGTCGATGCAATGCCCGGAGAGCCGCATGGATAGGCGCTCTGCGCGATGCCTGCCCGCAGAGCCTTGATCGGCGCGGCTTTCGGGGCAGGGTGCTGTGCGGCGCGCGGTCGCCACACGGCATGGGCGGGCGCGGTCGTCGCAGATCGGTGGTCCGGCGTGCGGCCGGATCAGCGTTTGTCGCGCGGCACGACGTCGCGGCGCGGCGAACCGACGAAGAGCTGACGCGGTCGCCCGATTTTCTGGTCGGGCTCGCCGATCATTTCGTTCCAGTGGGCGATCCAGCCGACCGTGCGCGCCATCGCAAAGATGGCGGTGAACATCTCGTTGGGGATACCCAGCGCCCGCTTGACGATGCCCGAATAGAAATCGACGTTCGGATAGAGCCCTTTGCTGACGAAGAAGTCGTCTTCCAGCGCGATTCGTTCCAGGTCCAGCGCGAGCTTGAACAGGGGGTCGTCATGCAGGCCGAGTTCGTTCAATACCTCGTGGCAGGTCTCGCGCATGATCTTGCCGCGCGGATCGAAGTTCTTGTAGACGCGGTGGCCAAACCCTTCCAGGCGGAAGCTGTCGTTCTTGTCTTTGGCGCGCGCGAGATATTTGCCGATGCGTGAGGCGTCGCGTATCTCTTCGAGCATGTTGAGCACGGCTTCGCTGGCACCGCCATGGGCCGGTCCCCACAGGCAGGCCATGCCCGAGGCAATGCAGGCGAACGGATTGGCGCCCGACGAGCCGGCGAGCCGAACCGTCGAGGTGGAGGCGCCCTGCTCGTGATCGGCATGAACGATCAGTATGCGGTCGAGCGCGCGCGCCAGAACCGGGTTCGGTACATATTCTTCGCAGGGTGTGGCGAACATCATGTGGAGAAAGTTCGCCGCGTAGTCGAGATCGTTGCGCGCCCGCACGAATGGCAGCCCGATGCTGTACTTGTACGCCATTGCGACGATGCTCGGAATCTTCGCCAGCAACCGGTCGGCTGACTGATCGCGATGCGCCTGATCGCTGAAATCCATCGCGTCGTGGTAAAACGCGGAAAGCGCACCGACCACGCCCATCATCACCGACATCGGGTGTGCATCGCGGCGAAAGCCGGTGAACAGCCGCGACAGCTGCTCATGCACCATGGTGTGGTAGGTGATCTCCTTGATCCAGTCCTGCTTTTGCCTGGCATTGGGCAACTCGCCCTTCAGGATCAGATAGCAGACTTCAAGGTAGTCGCACTGGTAGGCGAGTTGTTCGATCGGATATCCGCGATACAGCAGGGTGCCGGCCTTGCCATCGACGAAAGTGATCGCCGATCGGCAAGCGGCGGTCGACAGGAACCCGGGGTCGAACGTGAACATCCCGGTCTTGGCGTAGAGCGAACGGATATCGATAACGTCAGGTCCGACGGCACCGCTGATTACAGGAAACTCGACCGACTTCCCATCGACGGTGAAATTTGCAGCGCGTTCGTTGCTCATGTTCGCCTCTTTCCAGTTTCAGCGGATCGCCCATCTGCGACTCCCGCCACCATGCGGCGCGGGCCGATGCGGAGCATCTACCGGGCGCACCGTTCGCGGCGCAACCGGCCGCCAACGACCCCGAATCGGGCTTCTGTGCACATTGTCTTGTTTCTTGCTGCATTGCGCAAGAAATGTTCGCCGGCGGCGCGGGCGGTCTTGATGAGTGCGCTGCCGTTCGACCGCGCTCGCCGGTACGAGGGCTCCGGCTACGGGAAATCGTAGGTCAGGATGTCCTTGGTGCGGCGGCAGATTTCGCGTCCGTAATCGGTCCAGGTGCCCTGACCCCAGTAGCGATAGCAACTGGTCTGCGAGGCCAGCAAGTGAAACAGGGCGTTGCGGTAGCGCGGTTCGCCGGGATCGACCTTGCGGCACAGCGCCTTCTCGTGGAACAGCGCGCTTGCCTCCTCCATCGGACCGAGCACGTCTTCATAACCACGTACCCAGGAGCGGTTGTTGGTCCAGCTTCCGCCTTCCATGTTGAAGCGGTCGTCCTCGCGCCGCAGTTCGGCGATGACTTGCTCCAGCCGTTGCGGGCCGGCGCCCGCTGGCAGCCGATCCCAGATGCGTTTCTGGCGGACGGGCTGGATTTCCGGCAGGTCCGCAACTGTCACGCCGTCGGCGAACAACCGATCGAGGTACTCGCCGACATTCATCAGCGGCGTCTCGCGCAAGTCGGCGTTGCGAACCACATCGAAATACTTGCCGGGAAACTCGTTCATCATGACGCCGCCGTTCTCGCCGTCGGCGATCTGAACCACCAGCGGCGGCACCGAGTGTCCGGCGAGGTCGACCCGCAACAACCCTTGCGCTTCGTAGTAGGGTTGCATCTGCCCCACCAGCTTGGTGTCGGAGCCCTGCGTCTTGATCACCGCCACGATGCTCGCGGTCTCGCCACTCGAGTTGGTGCACATCAGCCTGTGGGGCAGGTGCTTGAAGTGTGGCGGGGCGCCGTCGCTACGCCGTTCGATCGTATGTTCCTGCACCAGAACCCAACGGTAGCCGCAGTCGTTCAGGGTGCGGACGAACTCGTAGGCGACGTCCGGGTGGTTGGGTAGCGCCATTTCCGACGGCGAGAAGCCGCGTACCCGGGCCATCGCCTCGACCCCGAAGAGCGCGGCGAAGTGGTGCTGCCATGCGCGCACATGCAGGCGGTAGTCCTGCGTCGGCGTCGACGGTGCGACCGGGTGGCCCCACGGTGCGCCCAGCCACTCGACGGCGTGCCGATACTCGGCGCGACAGGCGAGTGCGCGCAAGCTGTCGAGAACCTCGCCGCAGCCCATCTGACGCAAACCGAAAAGCAGGGTACCCGAGTACTCGAGCATCACCCGAGGTTCCTTGCCTTCTTCCAGAAGCTGCGGAACGATCTCGCCCATCCGTTGATAGCAGCGCAGAAATACCGGGGCGTTGTGGTTGTCGCCGACGCCCGGGTGTTCCATCATGTGCTGCAGGTTGCCGATGATTCGGGCAGTGCGCAGGTCGTCACCGCCGGCTGGAATCAGTGGCTGGTGCATGTGCAAGGCGACCGCACATGCGCTCCGAATCTGGTGGAAGGGAATACGGTTTTCGGCATGCGGTGGTTCGTCGTTGCTGGCGGCGAGCGCGCGTTCGATGACGTCCTCGCTGCCGGAGATGTTGGGCAAGCCGTCGACGATTTCGGGCAGATCGCTCGTCATGGGAAGGCATCCTTCGATTGCTGTGGCGCGAGCACGGCAGCGGCCATTGCAGCTCGGTCATCGGACCGGCGTGCCATCCGGCCGCAAACCGCCACCGGCACAATCAACGCGGCGATGAGCGTCGGTCGACTGCTCCGGAAGCGACCGCCATTGGGCGCAAGCCGCCCACAAAGTAAACGGCGGTGGCCGTTGGGCACACCGCCGTATGGGAAAACTCACCCCGGCGTCACACGGACGACGAGGTGTCGTGCACCAATCACACTTCGCGGGCGAGTTCCCAGCGGTCGGGCGAACGCCACAACCGCGAGCGCAGCAATTCACGCTCGAAGGTGAACTCCTTGGGCAGGCGATCGAGGAAGCGATCGAACAATTCCTCATGCGAATGCGCCTCTGCGGTACCCGCTTCGCGGCCTACGGACATGAGATCGTGGAAGCTCTTGGCCGGGAAATTGAGCCCCGTCCACTCGATATCCTCGTAGCGAGGCATCCAGCCGATCGGGCTCTCCACCGCGAAACCGCGGCCATGCACGCGATCGACAATCCACTTCAACACTCGCATGTTGTCGCCGAAGCCCGGCCACAGGAACTTGCCGTCCTCGCCCTTGCGGAACCAATTCACACGGAAGATGCGCGGCGGGTTCGACACCTTGCGTCCGACGTTGAGCCAATGCGTGAAGTAGTCGGCCATGTTGTAGCCGCAGAACGGCAGCATGGCCATCGGGTCGCGCCGCATCGCCACCTGACCGATTGCCGCAGCCGTTGCCTCGGAGCCCATCGTTGCCGCAAGGTATACGCCGTGCGCCCAGTTGAATGCCTGATACACCAGCGGCATGTCCTTGCTCATCCGGCCGCCGAAAATGAAGGCGCTGATCGGCACCCCGTTCGGGTTCTCCCAATCAGGATCGATCGACGGGCACTGGCTGGCCGGGGCGGTGAAGCGCGAGTTCGCATGCGCCGCCGCACGACCGCAATCGGGCGTCCAGTCCTTGCCCTGCCAGTCGATGGCGTGGGCTGGCGGCGGGCCGTCCATGCCTTCCCACCATACGTCGCCATCGTCGGTCAGCGCCACGTTGGTGAAGATCGAGTTCTTCGTCATCGTCAGCATGGCATTCGCGTTGGACGACATGTTGGTACCGGGAGCGACACCGAAGAAACCGGCTTCCGGGTTGATCGCCCGCAGCAGTCCGTCCGGTGCCTTCTTGATCCAGGCGATATCGTCGCCGACCGTGGTGACCTTCCAGTTCTCGAACCCTGCAGGCGGGCGCAACATTGCCAGGTTGGTCTTGCCGCATGCGCTCGGGAATGCCGCGCCGATGTAGGTCTTCTCCCCGTCCGGACCCTGCAGCCCGGAAATCAGCATGTGCTCGGCCAGCCAGCCTTCGTCGCGCGCCATTACGGACGCGATTCGCAGCGCCAGGCACTTCTTGCCAAGCAGAGCATTGCCGCCGTACCCGGAACCGTACGACCAGATCTCGGTGGTGTCGGGGAAATGGACGATGTATTTCTTGCTGATATCGCCCTCGCATGGCCACGTGACATCTTTCTGACCCGCCGCCAGCGGCGCGCCAACCGAGTGCATGCAGGGAATGAACGGACCGTCGCCGAGCACGTCCAGCACCTTGGTACCCATGCGGGTCATGATCCGCATGTTGACCACAACATAAGCACTGTCGGTAATCTCAACGCCGATCTTGGCGATCGGCGAGCCGAGCGGACCCATGCTGAACGGAATGATGTACATAGTGCGGCCGCGCATGCACCCGGAAAAAACGCCTTTGAGCGTCTCGCGCATTTGTGCCGGCGGCGCCCAGTTGTTGGTGGGGCCGACCTCTTCCTTGGTGGCGGCACAGATGAACGTGCGCTCTTCGACCCGGGCAACGTCGGAAGGGTGGGACCGGGCAAGGAAACAGTTGGGTCGCTTCTCCGGGTTGAGGCGGATGAAGGTGCCGCTCTTGACCATCAGTTCGCACAGGCGGTCGTATTCCTCCTGAGAACCGTCGCACCAGACCACTTGGTCCGGCTTGCACAGATCGGCCATTTCGCTGACCCATGCGAGAAGCTTCTTGTTGCTTGTTTTCCCCTCGGAAACGCTCGACTTATTGCTCATCAATTGACTCCTTGCAGGTGATATTGGTCAGATCAAGTTCAGCGTCCAGGCGTCCCCCGAGCACGGATGCTGATCGAACCAATGGAATGGTGATCGTATGGGTCAACTATCACACGGCAGACGCCGCATTGCACAAGTGAAACCGTACCACAGGGCGCGAGGAGTCGCAATGCGGGTCAGCACCAATCAGTCTGGCGCGCGGCGCTACCGCCGCATGCCCAAGCGCGCACCTGAACGCATGGCGATTTCGGGGCACAACAGCCTCTCAAGAGCAGGCAATCGCGGGTATGGTCCGGTACGAGGCGCCCAGAACCCGCCGGACACGGTCAGCCGCCTTGAGATGCACCAGTGCGCCGCAAATCGCCGCTTGGCGCCAAGCCTGTACATCCTTTGCCGCGCGCCACCGAACGGGGTCCGCTGCGCATTGGGCGCGGCGCACCCGCCCGGGTGGATCAGCCCTCCGGCTTCAACACGATTCCCGCCAACGGCGGAACCGTTAGCTTGATCGAGTAGGGCCGCCCCATCCACGGTGTCTCCTCCGCCACCAGATGCTCGCCGCCGTTCCCAAGATTGCTGCCGCCATAGAGGTGCGAGTCCGAGTTGAGGATCTCGCGGTACACCCCGCCGCGCGGCACACCGATTCGGTACTCGGTGCGCGGCACGGGCGTGAAGTTGACGATCACCACCAGGAAGTCGTCCTGCGTTTTGCGCACGAAGCTCAGTATCGATTGATGCGAATCGTGGCAGTCGATCCATTCAAAACCGTGCCATTCGAATTCGTGCGTGTGCAGCGTGGGTGAATTCCGATACAGGCGATTCAAATCCTGCACCAGCAACTGCATGCCGCGATGTAACGGATACTGGAGTACGTACCAGTCGAGCACGCCGGCGCTGTTCCATTCCAGGCCCTGCCCGAATTCCGTTCCCATGAACAGCAGCTTCTTGCCGGGATGGGTGAACATGTACGTGTAAAGCAGGCGCAGATTGGCAAAGCGCTGCCACTCGTCGCCCGGCATCTTGTTGACCATCGAGCCCTTGCCGTGCACCACCTCGTCATGCGAGAACGGCAGCATGAAGTTTTCGGTGAATGCGTAGAGCATGCTGAACGTGAGCAGGTCGTGATGGTACTGGCGGTAGATCGGCTCTTTCGACATGTAGCGCAGGGTGTCGTTCATCCATCCCATGTTCCACTTGATGTCGAACCCGAGGCCGCCGAGATAGGTCGGGCGGGTCACTTGCGGCCAGGAAGTCGATTCCTCGGCGATGATCAATGCGCCCGGACAATCGCTGTGGGCGACGGCGTTGAATTCCCGCAAGAAGTCGATCGCCTCGAGGTTTTCCCGCCCGCCGAACATGTTCGGAATCCATTCGGTGCGCGAGTAGTCGAGATAGAGCATCGAAGCGACCGCATCGACCCGCATGCCGTCGATGTGGAATTCCTTCAGCCAGTAAAGCGCGCTCGACAGCAGGAAGTTCTTTACCTCGTTGCGGCCGAAGTTGAAGATCAGCGTGGACCAGTCGAGGTGTTCGCCTTTGCGCGGATCTTCATGCTCGTAAAGCGGCGTGCCGTCGAAGCGTGCCAAGGCGTAGGCATCTTTCGGAAAATGCGCCGGGACCCAGTCAAGGATCACACCGATGCCATGCGCGTGACAGTAGTCGACGAAGTAACGGAAGTCGTCGGGCGTGCCGAAGCGGCTGGTCGGTGCAAAATAGCCGGTCGCCTGGTAGCCCCATGACATGTCGAATGGATGCTCGGTGACAGGCAGCAACTCGATGTGCGTGAACCCCAGCTGGACGACGTACTCGACCAGTTTGACGGCCAAATCGCGGTAATTGAGAAATTCGCCTTCCATCCCGCGTTGCCACGAACCGAGGTGGACTTCATACACGGACATCGGCGCGTGCTGCCAGTCGACCTGGGCACGTCCCTGCATCCAGTTAGCGTCCTGCCAGACATGGGTCGAAGCACCTACAACGATGGAAGACGTGCTCGGGCGCTTTTCGAACTGCTGGCCGTAAGGGTCCGACTTCAGAAGCACTTCGCCCGAATGGCGATTCCTGATCTCGAACTTGTAGAAACTTCCGGGGCCGATGTCAGGGATGAACAGCTCCCATACGCCGCTTCCAGGGCGCACGCGCATCGGGTGGCGGCGGCCGTCCCACCCATTGAATTCGCCGACCACACTGACCCGCTCTGCATTGGGTGCCCAGACCGCGAACAGGACACCCGCGACGCCGTCCACCTCGTGCTCGTGCGCGCCCATGCACAAATAGGCTTGCCGGTGCTTGCCTTCGGAGAACAAATGCAGGTCGAACTCCGACAATTGGGGCGGGTAGGCGTAGGGATCATGGGCGATATGGTCGTGGTGTCCTGAGTCTCGCCAGATCAGGCGATAGCGCGCCGGAACCTTGCTCGCCGGACCGCGCCACTCGAAAAAGTCGCTTTCCGGCACGCGGGTCATCGGGAGGTTTCCTTCGGCGATCGAAACCTCCGAAGCGTGCGGCAGGAAAACCCGCACCACGATGCCGTCACCGTCCGGGTGCCTGCCGAGGACGGCGAACGGGTCATGGTGACGCGCATCCCTGATCCGGATCATATCTTCACTGAATTGTGCTTTTCGCATGATTTCCCCCTAATTGACCGGTTCAACCGCACCGGCGTCTGCTTGTGTTGCGATCGTATTCAAGGCTGCTTGTTCTCAACATCGCACCGGGATTGCGGACCCGATACCACGCAACGTTCCTCCCTGCGCCGCGGGGCGGAGACCGCTGCGGCGAGTCGAAAAGGCGGCCTGCCGTGACAGCAGAAGCGCGGTTGAAGTGTTTGCGGGCGACTCGACCTACCGGATTTCCGAACCGCGGCCGCAAGCAGATGCAATCCGCTGTATCCACGCAAGATTTTCGCTGCGACCGGCACCTGGATCGGAGGGTCGGGATGGCTCCCGAAATTCTTCTCATGGCGCTATTTTACGCCTTGTGCGACGCCGCAACATTCCCTCTGCAAGGAGAATCGCCCGCAAGCATCTCAGATCCCTCAAACCGTTAAACGTGGGCGATTACGACGAACAATCAACGATCTGTCGTATGGCCCGGCAGAGCGTGCCCGCCGGGTGCCACCTGGGACGGCCAGGGCGTCTACTTTGCCCTGTACCCCGAACATGCGGAGCGGGTTGATCGGTGCCTGTTTGAAGTATGCGGCTGTCGCGAGAGCCAGACGGACGAGGGAGACCGGTGGCAATTCGGCATGCAGCAGCAAGTCGGGCTGGACACCCGGAGCGGCCCGATCCATAGCGCCAGCGTCACCGCCGCCAATGTCCATGACAGCCTCGAAGTGGCCAACCTGCTCCATGGCGAGGAAGCCCGCTTCTACGGTGATAGGGCCCTTCGCCCTGCTGGCGATGCTCAATGTCAGCAAATGGGGACGACCTCTGACGGAACAGGTGCGTCCGGTTTGAACAGCAAGCGGGGAAATCCTTCGCTTTCTGGCTCGAAAAAGGGTGTTTATCCGATGAGACTTCCATTCTCGAATCGATTTCGTCTCGATTTGCGTTCACCGACGCCATTTGCAGTTACTTCTTCAGCGTTTCCTTGACGTAGGTCAGACGACGGGTATAGGCGTGTCGGCGGCGGTTGCACACTGCCTCGCCTATGCGGTAAATAAGGCGGGGGGAGCGATCCCCCTTTCATTTGAACCCGGCCGGCACTTCGCCGGCGGACAACTGACGGCTCCCAACCAGGACATGTCATGGCCGAGAAATATGAAGATATCGTTTGCGAGATCGAGAATGGTGTCGCCACCATCACCATCAACCGCCCTGAGAAGTACAACGCGTTCCGCGCACGAACCTGCGAGGAATTAATCGATGCGTTCCAGTGCAGCGGTTGGGACCGGTCGGTCGGCGTGATCGTATTGACCGGCGCCGGCGATCGGGCGTTTTGCACCGGCGGCGACCAGTCGGCACACGCCGGCAACTACGATGGGCGTGGCGTAATCGGTTTGCCGCTCGAGGAACTGCAGGCGGTGATCCGCGACGTGCCCAAACCGGTGATCGCCAAGGTGCGCGGCTATGCCATCGGCGGAGGCCATGTGCTGGCGCTGTTGTGCGATCTGACGATTGCCGCCGAATCGGCCAGGTTCGGTCAGGTAGGACCCAAGGTCGGGTCGGTGGACCCCGGCTTCGGTACGGCCTACATGGCGCGGGTTATCGGCGAGAAACGTGCGCGGGAAGTCTGGTATCTCTGCCGCCAATATACCGCCGCAGAAGCGGTGCAGATGGGGCTGGCGAACAAGGCAGTGCCCGATGCCGATCTCGATGCGGAAGTGGATCGTTGGTGCGTCGAGATTCTGGAAAAAAGCCCGACTGCGCTGGCGTTGGCAAAGCGTTCTTTCAATGCCGACACCGCACACATCGCCGGCATTTCAGCACTCGGTTTGCAGGCGGTCGGCCTGTTCTATGGTACGGAGGAATCGAAGGAAGGGGTGCGGGCATTTCAGGAGAAGCGCAAACCCAAGTTCAGAGGTTCGTGACCGGATCGTTTCGCGCACGCTGCGCCGGGCGACCGCGCACATCATCGGGCGGCGTTTCAGGTACCGGGACGCACTCGCGAGCACCGATAACCCATTTGGCGCACGATGGCGTGTCGCCCGGCGATACAGCCAGAGAATTCTGAGCGCAGAGTCAACTTGGCGGTCGCTTCAGCGTGTCGATGATCGATTTCTGCACTGCAAAACTATTCGTGTTCCCGTCCGCGACAGCAAAAAACTTGTTACTCTATTCGGCGGGGGCTTCTGGCTGTTTTCCGAATGGCGTCGTCCGGTGATTGATCGGCGACGTCAGGCGAAGCGTATGGCGCGGCGGCATCGCTGCTGAGCCAAGAATTTTGCATATGACGAGCGCATCACGCCCAGCCTCGCTTTCCGGGTGGAACCGCCGGCCACGGATCCATCAAGGCAATGTCGAAGAAGGCCAAATCCATCCTGGGGGGATAACGACATGAACAAGGAACGGCAGGCGCCACGGGAGTCAGCGGCGGCACCGGAAGTGACGTTGCGCGCATTGCACGAGGACACTCGCACCGGACTCGGGGTTGAGGCGTTGAAACGCGGCTTCCTCGACAAGCTGGTGTACGTGCAGGCGCGCTTTCCGGAGGTGGCTACTCGGCGCGACTGTTTCCTGGCTCTCGCCGGAACAGTGCGCGATCGTCTGCTGCACCGCTGGGTGCAAACCGCACGGACCTATCGGGTCGAAGGCAGCCGTACCGTCTGCTACATGTCGGCCGAGTTCCTGATAGGCCCGCAGCTTGGCAACAACCTCATTAATCTCGGCATCTTCGACAATGCCCGTCGAGCCATGAAGGAACTCGGCCTCGACCTCGATGCGCTCATCGAAGAAGAGGAAGAGCCCGGTCTTGGCAACGGCGGCCTCGGGCGTTTGGCGGCTTGCTATCTGGACTCGCTGGCGACCTTGGAGATTCCGGCCATCGGCTATGGCATCCTCTACGAGTTCGGCATTTTCACGCAGGCGATCCGCGATGGCAGGCAAGTGGAACTGACCGACAAGTGGTTTCGCTCGGGGAGCCCCTGGCTGATACACCGTACGAATATTGCGTTCGAGGTCAAGCTCGGCGGCCATACCGAATATCGACATGAGGGTACAGGCAATCGGCGCCTGCGCGTCGAGTGGATTCCGGCGCGGGTGGTGCGTGGCACGGCCTGGGATATGCCGGTGCTCGGTTTTGGTGTCAATACGCCGAATCGGCTCCGCTTGTGGAGCGCGGAATCGCCCGAGACTTTCGACTTCGCTGCCTTCAACGCCGGCAACTACTATCAGGCAGTCGACGATCAGGTCCAGTCGGAGAACCTGACCAAGGTCTTGTACCCGAACGATGAACAGGAAGCAGGTCAGGAGTTGCGGCTGGAGCAGCAGTATTTCTTTGTGTCCTGCTCGCTACAGGACATGATTCGGCTGCAACTGCAGCGGGAGAGCAACCTCGACCGCTTCCACGAGAAATTCGTGGTCCAACTCAACGATACGCATCCATCTATCGCCGTCGCCGAACTCATGCGCCTGCTGGTCGATGAGTACGGCGTTTGGTGGGACCGCGCCTGGTCGATCGTCCGGCGGACCTTTGCCTACACCAATCACACGCTGTTGCCCGAAGCACTCGAAAAATGGCGTCTGGATTTGTTCCGTCGGGTGCTGCCGCGGCACTTCGAGATTATCTGCGAGATCAATGCGCGCTTCCTCGACGAAGTGCGGATCGCCTTTCCGCTAGACCTGGACAGGCTGCGGCGGATGTCGCTAATCGACGAAGACGGTCCGCGTTATGTGCGCATGGCGCACTTGGCCATCGTCGGCAGTTTTGCGGTAAACGGGGTGGCCAAACTACACAGCGATCTGCTCAAGTCGGATTTGCTAAGGGATTTTTACGATCTGTGGCCGGAGAAGTTCAGCAACAAGACCAATGGGGTCACGCCGCGCCGCTTCGTGCTGCTTTCCAATCCGACGATGTCGCAATTGATCGACGACACGATCGGCAAGGGCTGGGTTACCGACATGGCGCGGCTGCGCGAACTCGAACCGCTCGCCGACGATCCGGCGTTCCGCAAGGTCTGGCGCAACATCAAGCGCAGCAACAAGGAAAACCTGGTGCGCGAGATCAAGCGGCTTGCCTATGCCGACGTCGACCCGGCATCGATGTTCGACATTCAGGTCAAGCGCATTCACGAGTACAAGCGCCAGCACCTCAACCTACTGCATGTCGTTTCGCTATACAAACGTCTGAAGGACAACCCCAACCTCGATGTGGCTCCGCGCACGGTGATCTTCGGCGGCAAGGCGGCGCCGGGTTACGCGATGGCCAAACTGATGATCCGGCTGATTACTACAGTGGGCGATCTGGTCGGCCGCGATCCGGCCATGAAAGGCAGGCTGAAGGTGGTGTTCTTCCCGAACTACGACCTCAAGCACGGACAGTTGATCTTTCCGGCGGCCGATCTGTCTGAGCAAATCTCGCTGGCCGGCAAAGAGGCATCTGGAACCGGCAACATGAAGTTCCAGATGAACGGCGCGCTCACCATTGGCACGCTCGACGGCGCCAATGTCGAAATTCGCGAAGAGGTCGGCGACGACAATTTCTTCCTGTTCGGGATGACCACGCCAGAGGTCATGGAGCTCCAGAGGCGCGGTTACTCGCCGCGTTCGTACTACGAGGCCAATCCGCATTTGCGCGAATGCATCGACCTCATTTCATCGGGTTTCTTCACCAAGGGGGACTGCGACGTCTTTCGTCCGCTGGTGGATCACCTGCTCAACTACGACACTTACATGTTGCTAGCAGACTTCCAGTCCTACGTTGATTGTCAGGACCGTGTGTCCAAGGCCTATCTGGACAGCGAGCATTGGTCGAGGATGTCGATTCTGAACGTCGCCCGTTCGGGCAAGTTCTCGTCGGATCGGGCAATCAAGGAGTATTGCGACGAGATTTGGAAAGTCGAGCCGGTGCGCATCGAACTGCGCGACCTGTCACCCGAGGATCTCCAGTTCAAGCGGGCGTCGGTGCCTGCCGACTGAAGCACGACCGGCGGCAGCAGAGGCCTCTCGGTTGCCTGCCGGGCGATGCCCTGGAACCCGCATGGATACTGGGCCTCAGGGCATCTCCGGGAGCAGCGTCGGTGCTTCGAAGAGGACCATGGCACCCGCCCGTTCCGGCGGGCGGCTTGGTCAGATTCGCCGGATCTTGATGATGTGCGCCATCTTCCCGGCTGGACTCAGTTCGACGTAAGCCGTCGGACCGCCCCACCTGTAGCGCTCGTCGGACAGCAGGTCGTGCGCCTCGTACTGCTCGTGCGCGCCGATGCCGAAATGGCCCAGCGGGATGTCGATGGTCGAGGCATGCGTCTGGAACGGGTCGAGGTTGACCGCGCAGACGATGATGTCCGACCTGTCCTCGTTCATCTTGGCGTAGGCGATGATGTTCGGGTTGTGCGAACCGAGAAACAGCACGTCGTTATAGGTCTGCAGCGCGGGCGATTCGCGCCGGATCTTGTTGATTCGCGTGATGATCGGGACGATGTTGCCGGGCGCACCATTCCAGTCGCGCACCTTTATTTCGTACTTCTCCGAGTGCAGGTACTCCTCCTTGCCGGGAATCGCCTCGTTCTCGCACAACTCGTAACCACTGTAGATGCCGTAGACGCCGGACAGCGTCGCCGCCAGCACGGCACGCATGATGAATGCCGGCCGCCCGCCGAACTGCAGGATCGGCGGCAGGATGTCCGGCGTGTTGGCAAAGAAATTTCCTGTGAAGTACTCCTTCATTTCGCTGCCAGTAAGTTCGCTGACATACTCCGTCAGTTCGTGACGGTTGTTGCGCCAGGTGAAGTACGTGTAAGACTGGGCGAACCCGACTTTCGCCAGCAGGCGCATCATTTTCGGTTTGGTGAAGGCTTCGGCGAGAAAGATCACCTCCGGATGCTTGCGATGCACTTCGCCGATCACCCATTCCCAGAACGGCACCGGTTTGGTGTGGGGATTGTCGACGCGAAACGTCGTCACACCCTTGCCGACCCAGAACAGGAAGACCTTCAGCATCTCCTGCCAGAGCCCATCGCGGTCGCTGGTTGCGAAGTTCAGCGGATAAACATCCTGATATTTTTTGGGCGGATTCTCGGCATACTTTATCGATCCGTCTGGCCGATGGAAAAACCACTCGGGATGCTTGGCGACATACGGATGATCGGGCGAACAGTTCATCACGTAGTCGAGTGCGATCTCGATTTCCAGCTCGCGGCAGGCGGCGACAAACTGGTCCCAGTCTTGCCACGTGCCCAGTTTGGGCTCCAACGCCATGTGGCCGCCATGTTCATTGCCGATGGCCCACGGACTGCCAACATCTCCGGGCTCGGCCACTAGGCTGTTGTTCTTGCCCTTGCGGAAGCTGTGGCCGATCGGGTGAATCGGCGGTAGATAGACAACGTCGAAGCCCATCGCCTTGACTTCGCGCAGGCGCGCGATGCAGTCCTGCAGGGTGCCGTGCCGTGCCGGGTCAGCGGTCTGCGAGCGCGGGAAGAACTCGTACCACGCAGCGAAGCGCGTGATCGGCCGGTTGACCATGATCGTCAGGGCGGGTGCCAGTTCGTAGCCCTCGCTGCGGTCCGGATGCTTTGCCATCAGTTCGCGCATCTCGCCGCCGACCCCGAGATCGGCCGCGCCATGCCAGTCGTCTGCCGCCAGTGCCCGCTCCATCTCCGCAATGATGCCGTCCATGCGGCTGCGGGCTTCGCCCTTGGCTACTCCGGCGCTGTGTTTGAGGATCGCCAGTCCTTCGATCAACTCGCTCTTGAGATTTGCACCCGGCACGCTCTTTTTGGTGACCTCGTCCACCCAGGAAAGGTAGCGCTCGGTGTATGCCTCGATGGTGTACTCCCAGCGGCCGATCGCGGTGACGTTGAACTCGCCGTACCAGCGATCGTTGTCGCCCTGATGCATCGGGCTCTCCTGCCACTTCTTTGCGCCGATCTTGCGCACCTTGAGCAGCGCAGCCAGCTTGTTGTGGCCTTCCTGGTAGATGTCGGCACTGACAGCGACCTTTTCACCGACTACTCGCTTGATCGGATAGCGTCCGCCGTCCACCTGCGGATGAACCGCCTCGATGATCACGCGGGGGAAGTCTTTCGGAACCATTGCGCAACTCCTGAATGCTGATCCGGCGAGGCCGGAGAAAACGCTCAAATCGGCAATCGGACGCGCCGTTCAGCGCGTCCTGGCGCAGCCCCGGGGACCACCGGTACAGCGCCGACGGGGTCGAACGGGGGCATTGAGTTCATTTCACCAAAGACTCATAGAGCCTCTTGGTCTGCTGGGCGATACTGGGCCAACCGAACACCTCGTGCGCACGCTTCTGGCCAGCCGTAGCCATCGATTCGGCGAGCTTCGGATTGTCGAGGACCTTGTTGATCGAGGTCGCCAGATCGCGGGAAAACAGCTCGGGGTTGACCGGCTCGAATGGCGCGACTTTCAGTTGTTCCAACGGCACCAGATAGCCGGTAACACCATCGATCACCACTTCCTTGATGCCGCCGACGGCGCTGGCCACTACTGCTGTGTGGCATGCCATGGCCTCCAGGTTGATGATGCCGAACGGCTCGTAGATCGACGGGCAACAGAAGACCGTGGCGTGCGAATACATCTGGATCGCCTCTTCCTTGGTCAGCATCTCCTGAATCCAGATCAGATTGGTCAGGCCGTCCTGACGCACGCGGGCGACGGCAGCCTCCATCTCGGCGAGAATTTCCTTGGTGTCGGGTGCGCCGGCACACAGGACCACCTGGGCGTCCCGGTTGATATGCTTGACCGCGTTGACCAGATGCACGATGCCCTTTTGCCGTGTGATCCGGCCGACGAACAGCACGATGGGCTTGGACGGATCGACGCCGTATTTTTCCAGCGCGCTGGTTTCGGCGGTCTGCTTGTACTGTTCGACGTTGATGCCGTTGTAGATGACTGTGATCTTCGCCGGATCGATGTCGAAATGTTCGAGAATGTCGTCCTTGGTTCCCTGCGACACGGCGATTACTGCGTCGGCCATGGCGAGCGACGTACGCTCGATCCACGACGACGTGTCATAGCCGCCGCCGAGCTGCTCACGTTTCCACGGGCGCAGAGGTTCCAGCGAGTGCACTGTGTGCACGAGCGGAATGTTGTAAAGGAGTTTCGACAGGATGCCGCTAAGGTGCGCGTACCATGTGTGGACGTGCACGATGTCGGCATCGACCCGCGCGCCCAGCGTGGCGAGGTTGGTTTCGAAGGTATCCAGCGCGCCACTGAGCTTGGTGTCGACCTGCGCGAAACTGCCTTTTGCGAATGGGTAGCCCTTGACCCGCACGCCGTCTGCGGTGGTGTCCTGATCGCCGAAGCAGCGAACCTCGACATCCATCAGTTTGGCGAGTTCGCCGGACAGATACTCGACGTGAACACCCGCTCCGCCATACACGTAAGGGGGGTATTCGCGGGTGAATAGCAGTACTTTCATCGTGGCACTTTCAGAAAAGGGAAACCGACCCACCGGCGTCTTCGCAAAACCCTACCGGACAAGTAGTCATTTTAACCGACACGACGGCTGGGCGGGCAGGAGAGCGAGTCGAATTCGTGTACGGGAGCTTGCCGGCCCGGGGCTTTAGCACGCACATGCGAGCCGGGGCACGCAACCGGCAGTTCTGCCGTTCGGCAACGGTGGATCAATCGGCAGGAACGTCGGCGTCCGGACGAGAAAGTCCGGACGCCGGCCAATCGAAAATACGTCTACGCCTCCGGATGCGGCAAGTAGCGCACCGAAAGCACGCCACTGATGCGGCGAATCTCGTCCAGCACGCCATCTTCCACCGGACTATCCACGTCGACCAGTGTGTAGGCCATATCGCCGCGCGACTTGTTCACCATGTTGTGGATGTTCAGGCCGGCGTGGGCCATTGCGGTGGAGATCTGGCCCAGCATGTTGGGCACATTGGAGTTGGCGATCGCGACGCGGTAAGCCGATTCTCGCGCCATGCTGGTGGCGGGAAAGTTCACGGCGTTGGCGACGTTGCCATGCTCCAGATAGTCGCGCAACTGGTCGGCCACCATCACTGCACAGTTCTCTTCCGCCTCGCGGGTCGAAGCGCCAAGGTGTGGCAATGCGATCACACGCTCATGGCCGTTGATCGCGGGGCTCGGAAAATCGCAGACGTACCAGCCCAAGTGCTTGCTTGCCAGCGCGGTCAGGACTGCGGCCTGATTGACCACGCCCTCGCGGGAAAAATTCAAGAGCACTGCGCCGGCGCGAGTCAAGCCGATATTGTCGGCATTCACCAGATCGCGCGTGGCATCGACAAGCGGTACGTGCAACGTGATGAAGTGAGCGTGCTTGAGCACCTCAGCCACGCTGCCAGCCCGCTTGACTTGTGCCGGCAGGCTCCATGCCGCATCGACCGTGATGTCCGGATCGTGCCCGAGCACGTTCATGCCCAGTTTGATGGCCGCGTCGGCCACCAGGCAGCCGATCTTGCCCAGGCCGATGATGCCGAGCGTGTGCCCGGCCAACTCGAACCCGGCAAACGCCTTCTTCCCTTGCTCCACCGCCTCGTTCATGTTGCCCGCCTGTGTGCCCAGGTTGGAAACGAAGCGTAGTGCGGAAGCCAGGTTGCGCGAGGCCATCAGCATGCCGGCGAGCACCAGTTCCTTTACTGCGTTGGCGTTGGCGCCGGGTGCATTGAATACCGGTACGCCACGCTGGGTCATCGCCTTGACCGGGATGTTGTTGGTACCGGCGCCGGCGCGGGCGATCGCCAGTACGCTGGCGGGAATCTCCAGCGCGTGCATGTCGGCGGAGCGCACCAGCACGGCATCGGGGGTGGTCACGTCCTTGCCGACAGAATAGCGCTCGGTCGGAAGCTGCTTCAGGCCGTTGGCTGAAATCTGATTGAGTACGAGAACCTTGAAAGGAAGAGCGCGCGTATCAGCCATGGCTGGCCTCGAAAGCTTTCATGTAGTTGACCAATGCCTGCACGCCGGCAACCGGCATGGCGTTGTAGATCGACGCCCGCATGCCGCCCACGGAGCGGTGCCCCTTCAGTTGCACCATGCCGTTCTCCTTGGCACCCTTGAGAAACGCTTCATCTAAGCTGTCGTCCCGAAGCTTGAACGGCACGTTCATCAGCGAGCGATCCTCGCGCACAACGGGATTGGTGTAGAACTGCGTCGAATCCAGATAGTCGTAGAGCAGCGCGGCCTTGGCGCGATTGTGCCGCTCGATTGCTGCAAGCCCGCCCTGGGCCTTGATCCATTTGAACACCAGACCGGCAATATAGATTGCATAGGTCGGTGGGGTATTGAACATCGAGTCGTTGTCCGCCTGCTGCTTGTAGTCGAAGGCAGAAGGTGTAGTCGGCAGTGCCTGGCCAATCAGATCCTCGCGCACGATGACGATGGTAACGCCGGCCGGACCGACGTTCTTTTGCGCGCCGGCGTAGATCAGGCCGTAGCGGCTGACATCGACGGGCCGCGACATGATGTTGGAGGACATGTCTGCCACCAGCGGCACATTGCCGGTGTCGGGCGTCCAGTGATACTCGACGCCACCGATCGTCTCGTTGGAGCAGATATGCACGTAGGCGGCGCCGGGATCGAGCTTCCAGTCCTGCTGTTTTGGAACGTTGGTAAAATTTGCGGCCTCGCCGCTGGCGGCAATATTGACGCTGCAATACTTCTTCGCTTCCTTGATCGACTTCTTCGACCATTCCCCGGTATTGACATAGTCGGCGCTGCTGCGGCCACGCAGCAGGTTCATCGGGACAATCGCGTTCTCGCCAATGGCTCCGCCCTGGAGGAACAGGACCTTGTAGTTTGTCGGCACCGCCAGCAATTCACGCAACAGGCTCTCCGCTTCGCCGTGGATAGCGATAAACTCCTTGCCGCGATGGCTCATTTCCATGACCGACATGCCCGAGCCGTGCCAATCGAGCATTTCTTCTGCCGCCTGGCGCAGCACCGGTTCGGGAAGCGCGGCTGGGCCGGCGCTGAAATTGAATACGCGCGTCATAATACAGGGTCTCCGGACGATGGCAAGATTGTGATCGGCGCACAGCATACCGAAGTTTTGCTGGCCGTGCCCTGTGGCGGTTGAAGTAAAACAATGCGAGCATTCGCCTTGCAGTGTCCGCGCGCCTGCGCGTGGACGACACAACGACAATATTAGGGGGGAGTCCACCATGCTCATAACCGGGGCCGACAAGGCCGTTCAGACTGAGCGCATCGTCAGCGGCGGGGCCAGGGAACTCGTCGCATGCCAAAGCGAGGCCAACCAAGTCGTGCGGCACGCTGAAAGTGCGACGAAAGGTCGCCCCTGATGCGGCGCGTTGATTCCGGCACGCCGGAGGCGCTTGGCCTGACGCTGGTCGACGGCGGCGCGAACTTCGCCGTCGCCTCGGCGCATGCTACCGCCGTGGATCTCTGTCTGTTCGGCAATGCCGGCATCACAGAGGTCGAGCGGATCCGCCTGCCCGAGCGCACCGGCGATGTCTTTCACGGGTTTGTTGCAGACATCGGCCCCGGGATGCGCTACGGGCTGCGGGTGCACGGCCCTTGGGAGCCGGCGCAAGGGCATGTCTTCAATCCCGCCAAGCTGCTGGTCGATCCCTACGCGCGCGCGCTGGACCGCGCCTTTGCCTACTGTCCGCTGCAGTGCGCACGTCGACCGGATGGTTCGCGCTGCAGTGCCGACAGCGCCTCCACGGTGCCGCGTGCAATCGCCGTCGAAGCGCTTCCCGCGGCAGACAGCAAGCGGCCGGGCGTGGCTTGGCCGGACACAGTCGTCTACGAGATGCACGTGCGCGGGTTTACGCGAACTCATCCGCAGATTCCGGGAGAACTCCGCGGTACCTGCGCCGGGCTCGCTCATCCCGCAGCGATCGAGCATCTGGTCAAACTCGGTGTGACCACGGTCGAATTGTTGCCGGTCGCTTCATGGGTCGATGAACGGCACTTGGCGCGCCTCGGACTCACCAACTACTGGGGCTACAATCCGATCGCAATGCTGGTGCCTGACCCCCGACTCGCGCCAGGCGGAATTGCCGAGCTGCGCATGGCGGTCACGGCGCTTCACGCTGCCGGAATCGAGGTGGTTCTCGACGTCGTCCTCAATCACACTGGCGAGGGCGATGACGAGGGGCCGATGCTGTCGCTACGTGGCATCGACAATGCCACCTATTACCGCGCGCAGGCCGGCGACCCCGGACGCTACGTCAACGACACCGGCTGCGGCAACACGCTGGCGCTGGACCGGCCGATGGTGCTCAGATACGCCATGGACGCGCTGCGGCACTACGCGGTCGTATGTGGCGTGGATGGCTTCCGCTTCGATCTGGCAACCACTATGGGCCGCCGCGCGGACGGTTTCGACCCAGCGGCGCCGTTGCTGCAGGCGATCGCCGAGGATCCGGCTTTGCGCGAACTTAAACTGATTGCCGAGCCGTGGGACATCGGACCCGGCGGCTATCAGATCGGCACTTTTCCGGCCACCTGGGGCGAATGGAACGACCGCTTTCGCGACTCCGTTCGGCGCTATTGGCGCGGCGACGACGGTCTGGCGCCGGATCTCGCGACGCGATTGGCCGGTTCCGGTGACCTGTTCCGGCGTGCCCACAAGCCGCCATCGCGCTCGCTCAATTTTATCGTTGCCCACGACGGCTTCACGCTTGCCGACCTGGTTTCCCACGCGTACAAGCACAACCACGCCAACGGCGAGGATAACCGCGACGGTACCGACGGCAACCACTCGTGGAATCACGGTGTTGAGGGCGCAACCGACGATCCGGCGATTCGCGCGCGCCGCGCGCGCGATGTGCGCAACCTGTTGGCGACCATGCTGTTCGCGCGCGGCACGCCGATGCTCGCCATGGGCGACGAATGCGGACGCACTCAGCAGGGCAACAACAATGCCTATGCTCAGGACAACCCGATCACATGGTTCGACTGGGTCGGCGCCGATGCGACCCTGCTGGCGTTTACGCGCCGGTTGATTGCATTGCGCCGCGAACATCGTTCGCTGCACGAGGATCGCTGGCTGGAGGGATTGCCCCACGACGAAGATGGCGTGCCCGACATCGAATGGTGGATGCCTGACGGACGGCCGATGACTGCGGAAGCCTGGGCCGACGGGCGCACGCGCATCCTGATTGCGCTGCTGCATGTACCTGCGGCTGGGGCGCTGCCGGAAGACCGGGTGTTGACCGCATTCAACGCCAGCGGGGATCGCGTAAGAGTCGTTTTGCCCGAGCCTCGGGCGGGCCGCAGATGGCGTGTACGGCTGGATACGACCAACGATTCGATCGGCACGCTGGGCCAAGAGCGGGATGCGGCGGCGGCCATCGAGGTCGCGCCGCTTTCCGTGACGTTGGTGGCGGAAGTGCCGATACCCGCCGATCGTCCCAAGAGCCGCGAACTCGACATGGCCGCGCTCGGACGCCTTGCCAACGCGGCTGGAATCAGCGCGCAGTGGTGGGATTTGAGCGGCACGCGGCATGAAGTGAGTGTCGATACCAAGCGCTCGCTGCTGGGGTCGATGGGTTTCGAAGTCCAGTCGACCGATGATGTGCGTTCGCACCTCGCGTGGTTTGCCGGCAATCAACAGCGGCGCAGGCTGCCGGCCGTGGCGGTCATCGCGGCCGGCCAGCCGGGGCGGATCGCCATTCCGCTGACCACCGGCGGCAAGCCACGCGGCGGACTGGTGCTCGATTGCGATGACGGCACAACACATACGCTTCCGCCGATCGTGGCGGCAGCCGATAGAAGCACATTCACCGCCGCCGACGGCCTTCTGGTCGTTCAGGCGCTGTATTCTTTGCCGGCACTCCCGGCCGGACGCCATCGCCTGTATGACCCGAACTATCCGGAGACTGGTTGCCTGGTGAGCGCGACGCCAGGACGCTGCCATTTGCCCGCACCGCTAGCCAATGGCGGCCGCAGATTCGGCATCGCGGCGCAGCTATATGCGCTGCGGCGTGCCGACGACTTCGGGATCGGCGATTTCACCACCCTGGCCGAACTGGCCGTCGACTCTGCCTCTGCAGGCGCAGCCACTGTCGGCCTCAATCCGCTGCACGCCTTGTTCGCAACCGATCGCGAACGGGCCAGCCCGTACTATCCATCGGACCGGCGGTTCCTCGAACCGATGTCGATCGATGTCAGCCTGATTCCGGAACTCCAGGAGAGCGAATCCGCACGGCGCCTGCTCGCGGGCCACGCCGCCATGATCGCGAAGCTGCGGGAACAACGCCTGGTCGATTATGCCGGCGTCGGCAAGGTCAAGGACGCGATCCTGCAAGCCTGTCACGAGGTTTTCGAGCGCCGTGATCCGGCCGATCCGCGGGCGCGGGATTTCGCCGCATTCGTCGCAGCCGGCGGTGTGGCGCTCGGCAACTTCGCCGTGTTTACCGCCTTGGCCGAGACGCGCGCCAACACCCCCTGGTCGCGATGGCCAACGGAATTGCGGCAGCCGGACAGTTCCGCGGTGCAAGCCTTCGCCCGGGAACACGCGGGGCGCGTGCGCTTCCACCTCTACCTGCAATGGATTGCCGATTGCCAGCTTGCCGCAGCCGCGGAGCGCGGACGTGCAGCCGGACTGACACTCGGCTTCTACCGCGACCTCGCGGTAGGCGCCGCACCCGACGGAGCCGAGGCCTGGTCGCATCAGTCCCTGCTCGCGCGAGGTGCGACGGTCGGCGCACCACCCGATGCCTTCGCCCCAGCCGGGCAGAACTGGGGGCTTCCGCCAACAGTTCCGCACGCCTTGAAGTCTTCCGGGTATGCAGCCACGGCATCGCTGTTCGCTGCCAACATGCGGCATGCGGGCGGCTTGCGGATCGATCATGTGATGGGGTTGCAGCGGCTGTTCTGGATTCCCGAGGGCGCCTCTGCCGCCGAAGGAACGTACGTTAGCTATCCGGTCGAGGATCTGTTCGGCGTACTGGCACAAGAGAGCGCGCGTGCGAGTTGTTTCGTGGTCGGCGAAGACCTCGGCACGGTGCCGGACGGATTTCGGGAGCGGCTCGATGCCGCGGCGATCCTCTCCTATCGGGTGCTGCGCTTTGAACGCGAAGGCGAGCAGTTCCTGCCGCCGTCTCGCTACCCGCTGCGCGCCGCCGCGTGCACCTCGACGCACGATCTGCCGACGATCCGCGGCTGGTGGAACGGCGTCGACCTGCTTGAGCGGGAACGACTCGGCCAGATCGACCCAGCCGCCGCGCAGCATGCCAAGGCGGAGCGCCAGCGCGAACTCGACGCGATGCGCAGGGCAATCGCGGTACAGGACGGCCATGCGCTTGCGGAGGAACCTGGCGACCAAGCGGCTGCCGTCATCGCCGCTGCGCATCGCTATGTCGCGGCGACACCGTCGGCGCTCGTCCTGCTGCAGGCTGACGATCTTGCTGCCGAAGTGGACGCGATAAACCTGCCAGGAACCGATCGCGAGCGGCCGAACTGGCGGCGCAAGGTCTGGCCGCTGGTGTCGTCACTTTGGCAGGGATCGATCGGCAGCGCGGCCAGGCGAGACATGAGCACCAGTGGTCGCAGCAATACGCCGAATGGGTGAGTCGTCCGAGCAGGATCACCGGACGGACGGCCAGCAGCCAAGACGAGGGGCAAAGGGGAATCAAACTTATTTTGGTGCGCCGATGCGCTTGGTTAATGCTGTATTAGAAGTCGCGCATGAACCTACGGGTTAACGCGTTTATTGACCGAGGCGGTCAGGGTCAGAGATACTCTTTGGCGGGGCGATGGAATTCCCATTCTTCTGTCGGTGTGCTCGGGGCGCCAATCAACATTGGATTCGCTTGAAGCGGGAAAGGATTGGACGTGGAAGTTTTCAAGGCCGATGTCGCAGTTGTAGGAGGGGGAGGGGCCGGTTTGCGCGCTGCAATCGCCGTTGCCGAAGCCGATCCGTCGTTGAAGATCGCGTTGATCTCCAAGGTCTACCCGATGCGCAGCCACACCGTGGCCGCGGAGGGCGGTGCGGCGGGCGTCAAGAAGCCGACCGACAGCCTCGAGTATCACTTTCACGATACCGTGGGTGGTGGCGACTGGCTGTGCGAACAGGATGTCGTCGAATTTTTCGTCTCCCAGGCGCCGGTGGAGTTGACCCAGCTAGAACACTGGGGTTGCCCATGGAGCCGCACCGCGGACGGTCACGTCAATGTGCGTGCTTTCGGCGGGATGAAGATCGAGCGCACCTGGTTTGCCGCCGACAAATCAGGATTTCATATTCTGCATACGCTTTTCCAGACTTCGATGAAGTACCCGTCGATCAAGCGTTTTGACGAGCACTTCTGCGTCGACCTGCTCGAAGAAGACGGTCGCTGCCTGGGTGCCGTGGTGATCGAGATGGGTACCGGGGAATTCACGATGATTGAAGCCAAGTCGGTGATCATCGCGACCGGTGGCGCGGGCAGGGTGTTCCGTGAGAGCACGCTTGGCGGCATCGTCACCGGCGATGGAATGGCGATGGCGTTTCGTCACGGGGTTGCCTTGCGCGACATGGAGTTCGTGCAGTATCACCCGACCTGCATGCCAGTCACCGGGCTGCTTTTTACGGAAGCCTGCCGAGGAGAAGGCGGTTATCTGGTAAACAAGGACGGCTACCGCTACTTGCAGGACTACGGTCTTGGCCCGTTGCAGGACAAACCAAAGAATAAGTACATGGAACTGGGTCCGCGCGACCGACTGAGCCAGGCATTCTTCTTCGAACAGCAGAAGGGTCGCACCATCGAACATCCGACCCTGGGTTCGGTGGTTCACCTCGACCTGCGTCATCTCGGTGAAGCCTACCTGCACGAACGGCTGCCGCTGATCTACGAAATGGCGGAAACCTTCATGGGCCTCGACCCGGCCAAGGATCCGATTCCGGTTCGACCCGCCGTGCATTACACAATGGGCGGCATCAAGGTCGATGGAAAGTGCGCCGCATCGCTCAAAGGCTTGTACGCCGCGGGCGAATGTGCCAGCGTCGGCATTCACGGCGCAAATCGTTTGGGTTCGAACTCGCTGACCGAGTTGCTGGTTTTCGGCAAGGTGGCAGGCGTTGATGCGGCGAGAAACGCCAGGTCGTCGCCAGCCGGCAATTCTGCGAGCCTGCTCAAGCAGGCGCAGGCCGTCGAGCAGCGCGTCATGTCGCTGAAGACCAAATCCGGTGGCAACGAGAAGATCTCTGTTCTGCGCAAGGAAATGGTAAAAAGCATGGAAGACGGTTGCGGCATCTATCGCGTCGAGAAAACCATGCGGGCGACCTGCGACAAGCTTTCCGAACTGCGCGAGCGCTTCAAGAACATCAATATCGAGGACAAAACCAGCGTATGGAATACTGATTGGCTGACTGCCATCGAGCTTGACTACCAGCTCGACGTCGCGCAAACGATGGCGCATTCGGCGATCAACCGGAAGGAGTCGCGCGGTGCGCACCAGCGTCTCGACGGTTTCGAACAGCGGGACGATGTCAACTTCCTGAAACACTCGGAAGCGTACTACGTCGCTGGCGGCGTACCGCGTATCGCCTATGGCGACGTAAAGATCACCAAGTCTCAACCCGCGGCGCGCGTCTATGGTGCCGCCGGCGAAAAGGCAGACCAGGAGAGGAAGGGATCCCATGTCTGATACGAATAAGATCATCGAAATCGAGGTTCTGCGCTATCAGCCTGAAAGCGACGCGGAACCTCATCTTGAAGTCTATAAGGTGCCGTTCTCGGACGACATGTCGGTACTGCAGGGCGTGCAGTACATCAAGGACAATTTCGACGGGTCGCTGACTTTTCGCTGGTCGTGCCGGATGGCCATCTGCGGCAGTTGCGGCATGATGATCAACGGCATTCCCAAGCTCTCTTGCGAGACGTTCTTGCGCGACTATTACCCGAATCGGGTTCGCGTCGAAGCCATGGCACACTTCCCGATCGAAAAGGATCTGGTGGTCGACCTGAGTGGTTTTATCGGCAAGCTCGAGAGTATTCAGCCCTATATCATTCCGAAGGAGCCACGCTCCCTGGAGCAGGGCGAGTACATCCAGTCGCCGGAGCAGTTCAGCGCATACATCCAGTTCACTTCCTGCATCAACTGCACTTTGTGTTATGCCGCCTGCCCGCAGTTCGGGCTCAATCCGGACTTTATCGGGCCTGCCGCGATCGCGCTGCTGCATCGCTACAACATGGATTCGCGTGACGGTGCCGCAGAACAGCGGATGGAGCTTGTTGCATCCGAGGATGGGGTGTTCAACTGCAGCGCAGTGGGCTATTGCTCGGAAGTCTGTCCGAAGCATGTTGATCCGGCCAACGCCGTGAATATCAACAAGACCAACGCTGCGAAGGACTATTTCCTGCGCTTCTTGTCGCCAAAGGGGGGTTCCAAGTGAGCAAGCGTCGTCCCTATGTCAGATCGATGGACGGTTGGTGGAAGAAGAATCCGTTCTTCGTCGAATACATGATTCACGAGAGTACTGCGCTGTTCGTCGCCGCCTATGCTTTTGTTCTGCTGGTTGGACTGGTCCGCCTGGGCCAGGGCGAGGCGGCCTGGAACGGCTGGCTCGATGCGCTAAAGAGCCCGCTTTCGCTGGTCTTCCACCTGGCGTTTCTGGTTGCCGTCGCATATCACACCTATTCCTGGTTCGTGATCATGCCCAAGACGCTGCCGCCGATCATTGTAGGCGGCAAGCGGGTCGGACCGGCGACCATTACCGGCGGCGGCCTGCTGGCAGCCGTGGTTGCGAGCGTTGCAATGCTCGCGCTCGTCTGGAGGATTGCACAATGAAATCGGGATTGAAGCGTTCCAACGCACCGATCTTCTGGAGTCTTTTCGGTGCCGGCGGCATGCTGTCCGCCCTGTTCGGTCCTGTTCTGGTATTCATCACGGGTATTGCGGTTCCGCTCGGACTATTGCTGCCTGCAGGAACCATGAGCTATCCGAAGATGTTGGCGTTTGCGCAGAACTTCATCGGCAAGGGATTCATTTTTGCCGTGATTGCGCTGTTCCTGTGGTTTGCGGCACACCGGATTTATCATTCGCTGCACGAGATCGGGATTCATCCGGGGCTTCTGGCCAAGCTTCTGTGTTACGGCTCGGCGTTTGTATCGACGGTGATTGCCGCTTACGTTCTGCTTGGTTTGGGCTTCTAGGTATGTCGGCACACTTGGAGCAGCTAAGGCGCGGCAAGCCGGGCATGCACTGATTTGGCGATTACCCGGATTGACCGTCTAGGCGGTCGTCAGTGATACTCTGCCGGGACGGTGTTGCGAACGCCGTTTGGCTTGACTTCTTCAGGGGCCAGGTTTCCGAGCGCAAGACCGGAAGTGTGCTGTGATTTGTTGGGGGCCGCCAGGGGTCAAGCTGGCGATCAGTCGGGGGGCTGATAGGTTCAGTTGTTTGGGATTCGGGAGGTGTCGGCAATTGCGCGGGCAAGCGTCACGCCTGTACGGTCTGTGCAATTGGCCGCTTTAGAAGCGTCAGTCCGCATCCATCTCAGTGCACTCGGGGACTGTTCTGCGCGGTCGTCGCGTCTCCATCCTGGTGCGCCAAACACTGCGCTTCATACTCTTCGCTTTGTCCGGGGGCATATCGTGCCACGGTTGCTTTTTGGCGTCTGAGCGGTGGCCAATATGGTCACCATGTCGACCTTGTCTTCAAATTCTGGATCTGATCGAAGTGAGAGACGAAACCGTAATCCTGGAGAAGGCGATCTCGGCCACTGATGAACCCGTCGGACCTGGCGGTGCGCGCAGGCTGCGTTTATCCGCGCACCTGCCGATTCCGAAGTACCTGTCGCAAACTTACTGGTGGGCCTATCTACATCCGATCGGCGTGCGCGTCTTTGAGAGGCAGTGGCTTGTCAATCTGATTCTCTGGGGCAACTTCGGGCGGCTGCGCGATAGTGTGCTGCGCGAACTCGACGCGTCCAAGCCGAGCCAGGTACTGCAGGTTGCCTGTGTTTATGGGAATCTCACCGACCGGATCGTAAGTCGTCTCGGTCGCGCAGGTCACCTGCACGTGGTGGACGTGGCACCGGTTCAGCTCAAGAATTTGACCGAAAAGTTGTCGAACACCGAGCGAGTCACGCTGCATCATCAGGACTCGACCCAACTCGAGTTTCCCGATGCAACTTTCGATCAGGTGGTGGTTTTCTTTCTGCTTCACGAACAACCCGAGTCGGCACGCACCCGCACCGTGGCCGAGGCGGCACGGGTGGTCAAGCCCGGCGGCAAACTGATCTTCGTCGACTACCATCGGCCGCGCCGGCTCAATCCCTTTCGCTACATCATGCAGCCGATCCTGCGTACGCTGGAACCGTTCGCCATGGATCTTTGGCAGAAGGAGATCGAGGATTTGATGCCTGCTGCCGTCGTTCCGCGGCAGGTTCACAAGCGGACGACGTTCGGCGGGCTCTATCAGAAGGTGGTGATGACCTTCTAGGCGGGGTGGGCCGGAATCAGCGCGGATCGTGCCAGCATCTCGGGCGCGCATATTCACCGAGGGAAACGACCGCCGGCAAATGCGCCGGACAAGCGCCTTTCTGTAGACATCGATGCCGTGCCGCGGCATGCTGATGTGCCATCGTCAGCCTTCCTTTACGCAATGAAACGGCAGTCGCAGCCTCCCAAGCAGCCGATGCAAAGCGAACTCCAGCCGCTGCTGCAGTTGCTCAATGCCGGGCGCTGGACGCAGGCAGAGAGCGCCTGCCGCGCGTTGCTGCGAACCTACCCGACTGCGTTGGTCGCACACAATCTGCTCGGCGCGTCGCTGGAGCGGCTCGGCCGATTCGATGATGCGGCAGAAAGCTATCGCAACGCGCTTGCCATCGATCCTGCCATCGCAGAAATCCATTTCAATCTCGGCGTCGTGCTGGGCAATCTGGGCAAAGTCGGCGAGGCAGAAGCAAGCTATCGCAAGGCAATCGCCCTTACGCGCGATCTGGCCGTGGCGCATTTCAACCTCGGCGCGTTGTTGCAGGGGGCCGACCGCCTCGATGAGGCGATCGCGTGCTATCGCGACGCCGTCGGCATCGAACCGGGGTTTCTCGAAGCGCACTGCAATCTCGGCACCGTGCTGCAGCAGCGCGGCGAACTTGACGAGGCCGCGGCAAGCTATCGCCGGGCGCTGGCCATCGAGCCGACGGCCAAGGGGTATTTCAATCTCGGCACGGCTTTGCGCGGCCAGGGCAAACTCGATGAGGCAGTCGCCAGCTATCGCAGCGCGCTGTCGATCGAGCCGGGATATACCGAAGCGCATAACAACCTGGGCGAAACCCTCCGCGACCAGGGAAAGATGGACGAGGCCGTGGCTTGCTACCGGCGCGCCCTGTCGATTGACCCGACCAATGCGCAAGCCTGCTATGACATGGCCGAATTTCTGAGTCTGGCGGGCAAGTACGACGAGGCGATCCGCCATTTCGAGCAATCCGGCTTATGGGATTCGCGTGAGCGAGCGCTCTACTGCATGTACAAGGCCGGCAGGTTCGGCGAATTTGAAGGCAAGCTCGATGCTGCGCTAGCTGGCCGACACAGCTCGCCGCTGCTTGCGACCTTGTCAGCGCACCATGCCGCCAATTTCGGCGTGGAAGATCGCTACGGCTTCTGCAAGAACCCGATGGCATTCATTTTTCACGGCAGCCTAGCCGCGCTCGTCGAACCGAACGCAGCGCTGCTCAGCGATCTGCTGCGCGACATCACTCACACCGAGATTGCCGAGAGAAAGCAGGGGCGCCTGTATTACGGAATCCAGTCGGCAGGCAATCTGCTCAAGCGTCCCGAGGCGTCG
>WBZP01000681.1_pt1 | contig 45063 bp, 36 predicted proteins | sample 5204301 | NCBI WGS metagenome assembly WBZP01 (sample SAMN12412401, study PRJNA552823) | activated sludge metagenome | isolation source: activated sludge from nitrification reactor of wastewater treatment plant... | place: USA: Pennsylvania | collected 2017
CCCCGGCCGGGGCCGCTGCGCCCCGCCCGCGCCCTCGGCCCAGGTGTCAAGCGTTTCGACCGATGACAGGAGGCACCCACACTGAAAACTGGTCCAAAGATTGTGCTTGACATTGGGTCCACCTTAGCCAGTGCGCCAGCAGGCGATGAACTCCAGGTCGATGCATCCAAGCTCGCGAAGGAGCTACATATCTACAACTGGGCCGATTACCTCGACCCGCAAGTGCTGACCGATTTCGAGAAGGAATATGGCGTCAAGGTTACGATGGAGGTGTACGACAACAACGAAGATATGATCGCCAAGATTCGGCCAGGGAACTCGGGCTACGATATTGTGTTCCCTTCGGATTATGCGGTTGAAATCATGTGGCGCGACAAACTGGTCGCCCCACTGGATAAAACCTTGTTGCCGAACCTCAAGCATATGCGCAAGTCGAACCTCGACCTGTACTATGATAAAGGGAACGTCTATTCAGTACCATATAACTACGGCACGACTGGTCTCGCCTACGATAAAAGCAAGTTCTCTGCCCCAGTTGACAGTTGGGCAGCCGTGTTTGATGCAACGCAACTGGAAGCCAATAAGGGCTACGTGAGCATGCTCGATGATGAGCGCGAGGCCCCGGGCGCGGCACTACACTTCCTGGGTAAGTCGATGAATGATACCGACCCGGCCGACTTGAAAAAGGCTGAGGAGTTGCTCAAAGCACAGAAGGCATATCTCTCGGGCTACGATAGCAGTAATGTGAGTCGGCGGCTGGCGAGTGGCGAGATCGTGATTGGGCAGATTTACAATAACAATGCACTGCAAGCTCGCACCGGCATCGAGGGCGATTACTCGGGTAACGAGAATATTGTGTTCGTTATCCCGAAGGAAGGTGGTACAGTGTGGCAGGATAATGTGTGCATCGTCGCTTCTTCGCAGAATATTTATACCGCGCATGTATTCGTCAACTACCTGATGAAGCCCGAGGTTGCGGTAAAGAATGCCCTGTTCAGCCTGGGCGTTACCCCCAATGCCGATGCCGAAAAGCTGCTGCCGGCCAACATTCAAGCCCTCTATAAGCAAGGGTTTGCGCCCGATGATGAAACACTGAAGCGCCTGGAGTGGATCGTACGTAACGATAAAACGGTAGCGTTTACCGACTTATGGACGGCGGTGAAGGGGCAGTAATTCACAGAAATGCGGTTATTCGCAGTCGGGGGTGGCGTGCGCGCTGCCCCCGTCGCTATTACAAGGTGTATCCATGGTGCGTCTCGGGCGGGTTTCATGAAGTATATTTTTCAGCCACTCCGCGTGCGTGAAGCGCTCACTGTGGCGCAATGGCACTATCCCGCTCCATACGAGATGTATGATTTAGCGCGTATCCCGCTGCTCACGAGTGTGATGATCCATCATCTGCAGGCGCCATTTGGCCGTATGGGATTTTATGGCGTACATGCCAGCACCGAAGCATTGGTTGGGGTGTTTTCGTTTCAGGTTGTTCAGCGCACGGTTGAGCTGGGGCTGGGGCTACGGCCCGATTTAACCGGGCAGCACCATGGTTTGGGGTTTGTTCAAGCGGGGATGGAGTTTGCGCGAGCGAAGTATGCGCCACACCAATTTCGGCTCGATGTCGCCGTTTTCAATCAGCGCGCCATCCGAGTCTATATCCGTGCAGGGTTTGCGCCTGGCCGCCGCTTTATGCGTTACACACGGCTGGGGCTGCACGAGTTTATGGAAATGGCCCGCGCGGCTTGATGATAGCAGTGTCCAGCTAGCAAGAAGTTAGTTGGCCGATCGTCGAGCATCTGCTCAGCTGACGCAGACAAAGTTTATCAAACGTAGTGTAGCGTGTGGTGTAGCTAGGGCGGTGGCTGATCCCAAAGTAGCGCTGAGACCGTAATTTTCTCGCCGGTGCGCTCGACCACAAACTGCAGCCAGCCACCAGTGGTGTTCGTGATCTTCAAATCTTGTTCGCCAGGGCCACCACCCACTGCCCAGATGGCTACCGAGTCGCGGGCCGGAACACCGGCGAGCCGCACGCCATTCGAGCGCAAATGATTGACAAAACGGAAGGCTTTGGCAGGTAAGAGCGGGCGTGCTGCCATCACGTAGCGGCTGGCGAGATCGCACAGGCCGCCACCCTGGATACTTTGGGGTCTGGTCGCAGGCTCAGGCGTAGCATTATCGGTAGGTGTAGGCTTGATGATTACATATTTCCAGGGTAGGCGCTGAGGTCGCGCGCCAAGGGCTGCGTTGAACGAAAACACCTCGCCGGGCGCGAGTACCACATTTGTGAGCGCACCCTGGTACATATTCAATGCTAGCCGAATATTTGCCCGCACCGCGCGATCACCCGGTGTAAATGCGACCGACTTCGCCGCTAACACGCTGGGTGCAGGCGTGCTGGTAGGGATCGCCGTGGCCGTTGGTAGCGCGGTGCTGGTAGCGGTTGGCGTCGTGGTTGGTAATGGCGCATCGGTAGGGTGGGGCGATGGCTGTATTTGTGGCTGCGGTGTAGCGGTAAGCGTGGTCAGCGCACTAGCTGCAGGTGCAGCCAATGCGCGGGTCGTGCGAAACAGGCGCGCCTGGGGGTAGTGTAAACCCAGGCCCAGCAGCACCAGGGCTAGGAAAAATGTAAGCGTGGTGAGGGCGACGAATATGTAAAAGCGCATTGTTCCCCTTCGATCCTATCGTTATAGCCTTATACTAGCACAATTACCAGGAATATGGCAACGATACGATATTCCCATATCCTGATTATGCGAGCAGCGGCGGCACTACGATTGTTGTTATAATAGGACCTGGTACCTGGCAGCCCCACTACCCAGCGCACTGATTGGGATGAAGTGAGCACCAAATAGGAAAGAGTGTACCCTGATGCAACAGGATGTTGATGTCATTCATAACGCGGCCGCGAGCCGTTTTGAAGCTACCATTGATGGTCTGGTATCGGTGGCTGAATACCGCCGGAGTGGCGCGCAGATGATATTCACCCATACTGAGGTGCCGCCGCAGCTGCAAGGCCGCGGCATAGCGGCTGAGCTTGCGCACGCGGCGTTGGAGTATGCCAGCGCCGAGCAGCTACAGGTTGTGCCGCTGTGCTGGTATATTGCTCAATACATTCATCGCCACCCCGAGTATGCCGCGTTGGTACAAGCGAAGCCGTGAGCATGCAGCGTACCTAATTAGGATGAAGCAGCCGGTACTCTTTTTGCGCCTATACATTGACAGGTCCAGCGCTTTCGGGTATGCTCAACCACGCCAAATTGGCAATCGACGGGCACGCTGTGCGTCCCGCAGGATGAATCTATGAGCCAGCTCCCCGTCCCGCCAGCATTACTTGACGACCTTGCACGTGTCGATGAAATTATTCTTGAGCGCGTTCGCCCGCGTCTGGCCGTAATTCGCGCTGCGGGTGAGCATATTCTTACCTCAGGTGGCAAGCGCATCCGTGCGGCACTGACGCTCCTTTCGGCACAGCTTGGCGAGTATAACCTGGAACGTGTGCTACACTCAGCGGCGGCGGTTGAGCTGATTCACGCGGCGTCGCTCGTGCACGACGACCTTGTTGATCAGGCGGCGCGGCGGCGCGGCGAGGTGACAGTTCACACCCGCTGGGATGGCGATGTTGCGCTGATGGTTGGCGACTATTTCTTTGCCCTCGCCGCTGCCGAAATGGCGCTCGCCCCCGATCCACGCATTATTGGCTATTTCTCGCGCGGCGTAATGACGATTTGTGAGGGCGAACTTTCGCCAGTGGTGAATGTGGCCCCGCTGAATATTGCACTTGAGCAGTACCTCTATAAAATTGGCTGCAAAACGGCGGCACTGTTCGAGGCAGGCTGTAAAGCTGGCATGGTGTGCGGTGGGGGAACCACCGAGCAGATTGAGGCGCTTGGGCGATTTGGCTACGATCTGGGCCTGGCGTTTCAGATTGTCGATGATGTGCTTGATTATGTCGGCGATGCGCAAACATTAGGTAAGCCCGCAGGTAACGATCTGCGCGAAGGCACAATTACGCTCCCGCTGATTTATGCGGTAGAAGCCAGCGGTAACAACGAGCTGGCCGCCGTCATTGATTTGGCCGCCCCCGACGAAACGCGCGTGCAGTGGGCTATTGCTGAAGCGCGTCGCCTGGGTGCCACCGATCGCGCCCTGGCTGATGCGCAACGCTATACCGAGCGCGCCCTTGAGCATCTGGCCGGGTTCCCCGATAGCCCGGCCCGCCAGGCGCTAGGCGATATTGCCCACTTTGTGATTGCGCGCGTTTCGTAAAGCGCAGTACCTACGGTGCTTGTGCTGCCGAATTGTTTACGGTGTAAAGAAATCGGCCATGGTTGGCGAACAATCGCAATCGGCCCGCCCCAGCAGTGGCAAACCCCACGCCGCCTCAATTGTGCGTAGCAGCGAATAGTGTGAATAGGAATATGGCGAACGATACCCCGGCTTCACCAATGGTGAAATGACCAGGGTTACAATGCGCCCGCCTTCAGCGTAGGTGCAGCAGCCGCTCTTATCGTTCGTATTGCCCTCATCGTAGGTGATAAAGAGCACCCCATTATTGCGCCACGCGGGCGAGGCAATAATTTGATCTACCCAGGTGTGCAGCCATTCGTCACCCACTTGAAGCGAACAATCGTGGGTACTGTGGCACATATTGGGTGTGATCCAGACATAATCGGGTAGCGCATTTGCGGCCAGGTCGCGCCCGAACTCGGTGAATGGAACAACCTGTGCGCAGCGCGCCGGGTTAGTGCGAATAGTGTCGTAGTAAATAAATGGGTTGTGCTTTTGCCGATAGAGCGGTTCGGCATCGCCAAGAAAACAAGCGTGCGGCAAATCTTCAATATATGCTTTCCAGCTGCGGCCCGCCGCCTCAATCTGGTCGGCAATATTGGCCTGGTTTAACATACAGTCGGTACAGTTTTTGGTAATACCGAAAGTATCGCCGCCAGTAAGCGCAATATAGTTGGGCAGGCTAGGGTGGCGAATGCCATAGTAGTTCGCGGCGATGCCATAGCGCGCGGCCAGCTGATTGAGGTAGGGCATGGCACTGCTATCGAGCACCTCACCAGCCGCTTTGTTTTCCATCATAATGATGAAAACGTGCTGGAAATTGGGCACAGGTGCGGCGGCACTGGCAGGGCGACGATCAACCTGAAAGAGACGGGCGAATCCGGCACGGGGCATAAGTGCGAGGCTCACGAGCACAGTAATGAAGCCAAGGGCAATGAACGCCATGGGCAATGGCATCCTTCGGCGATGAATCATGAACGTCTTTCTAGGGTATCAATGGCGAATCGACAGGTTGCGGAGGCTGACACCAAGCGATGATTATCTGTTGTGTTTAGACCGGTGCGAGTGATACGAATTGTAGCATTATTTTGGATGTGTGCCCCAGGTAGAACGCTATGCTATACTGAGGCTCGTGACTTTGCCGCCCTCCTACTCAGCGGGGATACCATTCATGGCTACCTACAAGCATTACCTTGCTGGCTTAATGAATACTGGCGAGCAGATCAACGATACGATTAGTGTGCGGAATGGGCGTATCGTGTTCGCAGGTGCCGTTGATTTGTTAGATGCTGTTGCGCGCTATGGTGCGCCGCTCGAAATATCGTTTTGCCCATTGATAACCCAGCGTGTTCAGGCGATGCAGCGATTGTTTGCGGCTGGGCGCACCGTAGCAGGCTACCAGGGCGAATTTGTGTATGCGTATGCAACTAAGGCGAATTTTGCCGAGGAAGTGGTACGCACGGCCATTAGCGCAGGCGCGCACTACGAAACCTCATCGGCGTTCGATGTGCGCATTGCTCACCGGCTGTGGCAGAATGGTATCTTGCCAAGCGATCGTTTTATTTTCTGTAATGGCTCGAAAGAAGCGCCATACCTGGCAGCGATCCGCGAGCTGCGTGAGGCAGGGTTCGCCAATATTGTGCCAATCCTCGATGATCCGCACGAGTTCGAGCTGCTCGCCGATTGCGCTTTACCTTTTATGCTCGGCGTGCGCGAACGCAAGGATGCGGGCGATATGGCGGCAGGCATAACCTATGGCTACGACCGCTTTGGAATGGCCCCCGCTGAGCTGATGCAGCTTGCCGCGCGCGTAGCCGAAACGCCCCACACGATTGTGCTGTATCACGCAATGGTGGGCAGCCAACTTACCGACCAACAGCGCTGGATCGGTGAGATTCTTGAGTCGCTGGCAGGCTATGCGCAACTACGTGCCTATGCGCCTGCGCTGAACTATTTCAATTTTGGCGGTGGTATGCCAACCGGGGCTTACGATCTGAGCTTTCAGTTCGATTATGCAGCATTTGCAGAGCGGTTGCAGCGCGCGGTGGCGGGCTGGTGCGCTGCGCAGGGTGTCGGGCATCCACACCTGGTAGGCGAGTTTGGCCGTTATAGCGTTGCGGATCATGGTGTCCACATTTTTCAAGTAGGGCGCACCAAGCCCGGCCAACCTGGACAGCCGCCCTGGTATTTACTGAATGGCAGCCTGATGGTCGCACTACCCGATATTCTGATTGTTGAGGGGCAGCATTTTATCTGCCTGGCGCTTAATCATTATCAGGCTGAGGCTGGGCCAGTAGTGCTTGGCGGGCGGCGTACCTGCGACTCGGACGATTTCTACCCGCGCGGCGATCTGCAGCTGATGTTACCGCTGGTTGAGATGGATTCCTCACGCGCTAGCTCGGCGCCTGAACCGCTGCTGATTGCCTTTTTTGGCACGGGCAGCTACCAGGCCATGCTCGCAGGCGAAGGTGGGGCGCATCACTGCCTGGCCCCCGAAGCGCCTAAGCTGGTGATTGAAGCGCGTGATGGCGCACTTGCGACACGGGTGATTGGCGAGCAGAGCTGGGAAGATGTGCTGGATGAGCTGGGCTACATCTAATGCTAGAGGTTGCAACGGTGAGTAATCAGGCAGTCCGGCTGGTACTAGCCGATGATCATGCGGTGGTGCGGGCCGGCATCGCTAATGCCTTGCGCGAGCTGCCCAATATCGCAATTGTGGGCGAGGTGGGCGATGGCCGTGCGTTGCTGACTATGCTAGCCCAAGCCCAGCCCGATGTGTTGGTGACTGACGTAACGATGCCCGATTTCGAGCCAATCAGTAGCATTCGGCAGATCAGAGATGCCTTTCCTGAGCTAAAGATTTTGATTGTGAGCGCCTATGACGATGATGTCTATGTTCAGGGCTTGCTCGGCGCTGGCGTGAATGGCTACCACCTTAAGGATCAGCCACTGAGCGATTTGCGGCTGGCCATGCAGCGGGTTTTGGCGGGTGAGCGCTGGGTATGTAGCCCGCTTGTCGATAAGTTGGTGCGCTACCGCGAGGCTGCAGCACCAGCAGTTCTGCTTACGGCCCGCCAGCGTGATATGCTCCGCTGCCTACGCGATGGGCTGGATAACCAAGCGATTGCGCGGCGCACGGGCCTTAGTGTAAAAACCATTGAGAATCACTTGACGCGGCTCTATCGGCAAATCAATGTTCAGAGTCGGCTTGAAGCGGCCAATTATCTGGTGAAGCACCCCGAAGCACTTGGAGAGGCTGATGCGGGCATCAGTGCGCCGGTTGGAACAGCACCTGCTTCAGCACCACAACTCGCTATTCTGATTGTTGACGATAACCTGCGCTATCGCACACAAATGCGCCGCATGCTGGGGAAAACGTGTCCCACAGCATCGATTTACGAAGCCGAAAACACCTTCACCGCCCTGAATGTTGTCGCCGATGCGCATCCTCAACTGGTATTCGTTGATGTGGTGCTCGGCGATGAGCATGGTATCGAAACCGCACGGCAGATTCGCGCCCTGTCATCCACAACCCGGATTGTTTTGATCAGCGCCTACCCAGATCGCGAATTCCACCGTTTAGGCCTTGAAGCTGGCGCGGCGGCATTTCTTGACAAAAAAGATATAAATGCCGCCGCGCTCCGGGAATTGGTTGAAGATACCATTGTATAGCTGTATGGTTGTGGTACGGGGAAATCCCCTAATGCGCTTGGGGGATTCTCACTACTTAGCTTCAGGGTGTTAAGGGTTGAGAAAATTTGTTATTGCGCATATACTACTCGCACACCCAATACAACCTTAGAAGTGTGAAGCCCGCTGGTATACAGTGCTTGGATCAAGTATCTGTACGCACGTTATGTGTGCCTGGTAATTGGGCTTTTGGATGAAGAAAGGGGGGCAAGCACCAGCACATATCGCTCGTTGACCGTCTCTGTAGATCCTCAGTAACATTGTTAGTTAAGGGGACAGAACTATGCGTATCAAGATCTTCTCACTCATGGCGCTGCTTATGATTGCGAGCCTGGTATTGGCCGCATGTGGCAGCTCGGCAGCTCCTTCAGGTTCTTCAAGTGGCGCAGCAACAGCAGCCCCTGCTGCTGGCAATGGCGGCGCAGCTGCTGGCGGTACCGTCGGCATCGTACTCCCCACCAAAGATGAGCCCCGCTGGATTCAAGACGAAACCCGCTTCAAAGACGCCCTGACCAAGGCTGGCTATCAGAGCGAAATCCTCTTCAGCCAGGGCGACTCGGCGAAGGAAAAGGCGAATGTTGAATCCCTGCTCACCAAAGGCATCAAAGTTCTGATCATCACCCCACAAGATGGGGCCGCCGCCGCCGCTTCGGCTGACGCCGCACGCAAGGCCGGTGTGAAGGTGATTTCCTACGACCGCCTCATCCGCGACACCGACTCGGTTGACTACTATGTGACGTTCGATAGCCTGGCCGTGGGTGCCCAGCAGGCGCAATACCTGATCGATAAAGCTGGTAGCAACAAGGGTAACCCGCTGTACCTGTATGCCGGTGCGGCCACCGATAACAATGCGTTCGTGTTCTTCCAGGGCGCCTGGAAAGTGCTCCAGCCCAAGATCGCCGATGGCACCTTCGTCATCAAGAACTCGAGCGCGGCTGTTGAACTGCAAGGCAAGGGCGACCTGACCCGTGAAGAGCAGGCCAAGATCCTCGGCCAGGTTACCACCAACTGGGATTTCAACACCGCTAAGACTCTGGCTGAGTCGAACCTGACGGCTGCCACGGATGCCGATAAGGGCAACGTGTTCATCCTCGCGCCGAACGACGGCACCGCGCGCGCCATCGCCGATACCTTTGCCGCCGACAAGGCCGTGAAGAGCTTCGTAGTTACCGGCCAGGATGCAGAGAAGGCCTCAGTGCAGTACATCATCGATGGCAAGCAGTCGATGACGGTATTCAAGGATGTGCGTACCCTGGTAAATGACGCGATCAACGCGGCCGTTGCCCTGCTTCAGGGCAAGACCCCCGATGCCAAGGGTTCGTATAACAATGGCAAGATCGACGTTCCCGCTATTCAATCGCCGGTCATCTCGGTTGACAAAGCCAATGTCAAAAAGGAGTTGATCGACTCGGGCTACTACCAGGCAAGTGATTTCCAGAATCTGCCGTAAACCTCGCTAGGGCATCCAGCCTGGCCGTTCTTCAAATGTGTGCGAGGTGGTACAATCGCCTCGCACACATTTTTGCACTTCTGCCCGATACGCTGCAATTGCCCTGTCGATGGTGTACAAGGTGAGGTAAGTGATGGCTACGAATGCTCCTATCCTGGAAATGCGGAACATCGTTAAGGAATTTCCTGGCGTAAAAGCACTGAAGGATGTGACCTTTAGTGTTGCACGCGGCGAAATTCATTGCCTTGTTGGTGAAAATGGCGCTGGTAAATCGACGCTGATGAAAGTGCTCAGTGGTGTGTACCCCTACGGCGACTATAGTGGCGATATTCTCGTCGATGGTGAAGTACAGAAATTCCGCAGTATTCGCGACAGCGAGCACAAAGGCATCGCGATCATCTACCAGGAATTGGCGCTTGTTCCGGATATGACGGTCTACGAGAATATTTTCCTGGGCAACGAGATTCGCAATGGTGCCCTGGTGAATTGGAACGAAACGATTAAGCGCGCTGGCGAAATGCTGGCGAAGGTTGGCTTGAATGTCAACCCGGCTGCCAAGATTAGAGATCTGGGCGTTGGCAAGCAGCAGCTGGTTGAGATTGCCAAGGCCCTGAGCCGCGATGTGAAGCTGCTCATCTTAGATGAACCAACCGCCGCGCTGAATGAGAACGATAGCGCGAATTTGCTTGAGCTGATGCGAGAACTACGTAATCAGGGCGTGACCTGCATCTTGATTTCGCATAAGCTCAAGGAAGTTATTTCGGTCGCTGACTCAGTAACGGTACTGCGCGATGGCCAGACAATTTGCACACTTGATGCGCACAAGGGCGAAGTGAGTGAGGGTGCGCTCATTAAGTATATGGTTGGCCGCGAGATCGAGAATATTTACCCCCGGCGCGATAATAAGCAGTTTGGCGACGTGATGCTTGAAACCAAGGGCTGGAACGCCTACGACCCGGCCCTGGGCCGCCCGGTGTTGCGCGATGTCAACTTCAATGTGCGCCGCGGCGAGATCATCGGTCTGGCTGGGCTCATGGGTTCGGGCCGCACCGAACTCGCGATGAGTATCTTCGGCAACCCTACCCACTATCAGCTGAATGGCGATTTATTTGTTCAAGGGCAGAAGCGCGATTTCCATAACCCGAAAGACGCCATTAATGCTGGGATAGCCTATGTCACCGAGGATCGGAAAGGCAATGGCCTGGTTCTCATCCAGGATGTGAAGAAGAATATCACGTTGGCGAACCTGGAAGCGATTGCCAAACGCAGCGTCATTGATAATAACGCCGAGGTTAAAGTCTCGAACGAATACAAAACCTCGATGAATATCAAAACGCCGAGCGTCGAGCAGCGCGTTTCTAACCTCAGTGGTGGCAATCAGCAGAAAGTATGCTTAAGCAAGTGGCTGTTTGCTGAACCAAAGGTGCTCATTCTCGATGAGCCAACGCGCGGCATTGATGTAGGTGCGAAGTTCGAGATCTATACGCTCATGAATCGGCTGGTGGAACAAGGCATGAGCATCATTATGATCTCTTCCGAGCTTCCCGAAGTGCTCGGTATGAGCGATCGCGTCTATATCGTATCCTCTGGCCGGGTCACTGGTGAGTTGCCGATCGAAGAGGCAACCCAGGAAAAAATCATGCAGTTAGCGACTAACTGAGGAGGACTAGGATGTCTACCCAGAATGCGCAGAACGTCCTGCAACCTGCATCGTTTATGCAGAACCTGCAACGAGTGCTGCGGCAGAATATTCGCGAATATGGCATGTTTATTGCCTTGTTCGCTATTATGGTGTTTTTTGCAAGTACGACCAATGGGGTCTTCGTCTCCGCCCGTAATATCAGCAACTTGATCAACCAAACCGGCTATATTGCGGTGCTGGCGATTGGCATGACCTTAGTCATCGTCATCCGCCATGTTGATCTCTCGGTCGGGTTTCTTGCTGGTTTCCTGGGTGCAATCGCGGCGATTGCGCTAGTGCAATGGGGCTTGCCCACAATTGTGGTGATACCTCTGGTGCTGGCGCTTGGTGTCGTGGCAGGGTTGATCACTGCGTTTCCGGTCGCGAAGCTAGGCATTCCTTCGTTTGTGGCCTCGCTGGCTGGCTGGCTGATCTATCGTGGTGCGTTGCAGCTCGTCACCGAAAGCACCGGCACGATTATTATCCCCGATGCAGCCTTCAATGCCATTGGCAACGATTTCATCCCCGATATTCCTGGGCTGGGTGCCTGGGAAGGTATCCATAAGCTGACATTAGTGCTGGGCATTGTTGCGATTGTGCTGTTTATTCGCAGCGAGCTTTCGAACCGGCGCAAGAAGATGGCCTATAACTTCGAGGTGCTGCCGTTCGATATTTTTGTGCTGAAGCTCGTGTTCATCTCGTTTATTATTGCAGCAATTACTTGGGTTCTGGCGAGCTATCAGGGCCTTTCGTGGACGATGGTGATTATGCTGCTGGTGACGGGGATCTATCACTTTATTACCACGCAAACGGTGCTTGGGCGGCATATTTACGCGGTTGGTGGTAACCCCGAAGCGGCTGAGCTGAGCGGTATTAGCGTCCAGCGTATCACGTACCTTGTGTTCGGCTCAATGGGCTTGCTTTCAGCGCTGTCGGGCATCCTCTTCGCCTCGCGCTTGAAGTCGGCCACGACGACTGCTGGTACGCTGTTCGAGCTCGATGCGATTGCGGCGGCATATGTCGGCGGCGTGTCGGCGGCTGGTGGCGTGGGCAAGGTCACTGGCTCAATCATTGGCGCGCTGGTGATGACATCGCTCACGAGTGGTATGAACCTGATGGGCGTGGGCATCGCTTACCAATATATCGTGCGCGGCGCGGTGTTGGCTGCCGCTGTAATCTTCGACGTTTATACCCGTCGTTCGCGTAGTTAGTCGAGGGCGGGGCGTATCATGCAGTACACAGCCGATGTTCCCCAACGCGAGCCACAAGGTTGGCTGGTGCGCGGGGTGCGGCGCGGCTGGCGCTCGTTGATCCAGCGCCAAGAGCTGGTGGTTGCGCTGCTGCTGCTCATGGTCGGCTCCGTCCTGAGCTTGAGTACGAGTTCGTTTTTTACCAGTGCGAACCTATTGAATGTGGCGCTCGGCTTCTCGTGGTACGTTATTGCTGCATTCGGCGCGCTCATGGTTATTATTGTTGGCGGCGTTGATCTTTCCGTCGGGGCAGTGATGGCACTGTCCGGTATGGTTGGCGCGCTAGCCCTTGCATCTGGATTGCCGCTGCCTATTGCGCTGCTGTGCGGGATGGGCAGCGGCACGCTGGTTGGGTTTGTGAATGGCGTGCTGGTGGGTCGTAACGGCTTGCCACCATTTATTGTTACGCTCGGCACTATGGGTATTACGCGTGGGGTAGTGCTGAGCCTCACCAGTGGCGCGCCGGTGTTAAATCTTTCGCCTGCGTTTCGCTATTTAGGCCAGGGCAGTCTTGCGCTTGGCCCGCTTGCTATTCCGCTCCCGGTTATCTGGATGCTGGTGCTGGCAGTGGTTGTGAGTGTGCTGCTGCACCGAACTGTATTAGGGCGCTATATCTACACGGTTGGGCAAACCGAGCGCGCACTACGGGTTGCTGGGATTGCCCCCTACACGATCAAAACGATCGTGTATACACTGAGCGGGCTGCTGGCGGCGCTCGCGGGGCTAATTCTTACAGCGCGATTAGGCGTAGCAGCGCCGATGGCGGCGTCGGGCTATGAGCTGGATATCATCGCGGCGGCAGTGATTGGTGGCGCCAGCCTGTTTGGTGGTGAAGGTACGGTGACGGGCATTGTGCTTGGTGCCGCTTTGATCCAGGTGATTCGGAATGGCGTGGTATTGCTGGGCTTGCCAAATCAGAATCAATGGCAGTTTGTGATGATTGGTTCCATGATTCTGGTTGTGTTGCTGCTTGATTACTGGCGGCGGCGGCGCGTATAACGATGCATCAGCTACGCGCGATATGGCGCCATGCGGCAATTCGCCGATTGGCGTATGATGTGAAGCCAGGGCTACGAGTACGGCGCGTGTGGCGGATCGTCTGGCTGGTGCTGCTGGCAGTGCTTGTGCTCGGCGCATGCCAGGCCCCAGAGGGAATACCTGCACGCAAGAAGCTGACGATCGCCTGGGTAACGAAATCGCTGGGCAATCCGGTATTCGATCTGGGGCGTAGTGGCGCTCTCCAGAAGGCGAAAGAGCTGACTGCGGCGGGTGCGGTGGATGTGCAGGTGCAGGTGCTTGGCCCAGTATCAGCCGATGCGGTGGAGCAAGCGCGCATCCTCGATGACCTGATCTCGCGCCGGGTTGATGGGATTGCCGTGTCGTGCAACGACCCAACCGCGTGTATTGCGCCAATCAATCGGGCGGTGGCGGCGGGCATCCCGGTGATGACCTGGGATTCGGATTCGCCCCAGAGCAAGCGCTTTGCTTTTTTGAGCATCGATAATGTTGCAGCCGGGCAAGCCGCCGCCGATCTGCTGGCGCGCGCGATTGGCGGGCGCGGCAAAGTGGCTATGCTCACTGGTGTGCCCGGTGCGCTCAACCTCGATGAGCGTATTCGCGGCTTCCGCACGCGCCTCGCGGCCTACCCCGAGATGCAGATTGTTGCGACAATTGCCAGCAATGAAGATATTAACCTGGGCGTGCAGGGCGTTGAAGAAACCATGCAAGCCTACCCCGATCTGCGCGGCTGGTTTTTTGCCGGTATGTGGCCGCTGTTTGCCGATCGTGGTGCCATGCCGCTGTGGGAACAATTCACCCGGCAAGGTACCTTGAAAACGGTTGCGTTCGATACCTTGCCTGTGGAGCTTGATCTGATGCGCGATGGCTATCTCGATGCGTTAATTGGTCAGCGCTATTGGAATTGGGGCTATACCTCGATTGAAATGATGCACGATTATATTTTGAATGGGAAACGCTACCCGCCATTTATTGATACTGGCTTTGATATTGTGACCAGTCATAATGTCGAGGCAATGAAGCGCGCCTGGGAAACGAACGATTTTAGCCAGCCGCTGCCACAACCGTAAGGCGCTGTAGGTGGCGGCCTGCGCTGGCTGCTACAAGGGTTGGAGAGGGTTATGGAACCCATTCTTCGCTGTATTAACCTGTCGAAATCGTTTGGCGCGCTACCAGTGTTACGCCAGCTGAGCTTTGATGTCCTATCGGGCGAGGTGCTGGGCCTGGCAGGCCGGAGCGGTGCAGGTAAATCGGTGCTGGCGATGCTGCTGGCAGGTATCGATGTGCCCAGCGAGGGCGATATTTACCTCGATAGCCATCGTTTGCGGTGGCCGATTCGTGGGCGGTCGGTGGGGATAACCGTCATTCACCAGCAACCTGAACTTGTGCCAAAGCTCGACATAACTTCAAATATTTTTCTCGGGAATGAATTAGGCTGGCCCGCACCGGGCGCATGGCTACAACTTCCGTATCGCCGACGTATGGAGCAGCGCGCTGCGGCTATTCTTGATCAGCTGGATGTGCAGGTGGTATCGCTGCGCGAGCCGGTTGGCAACCTTTCGAGCGAGCAGCGCCAGATGATTGCGATCGCGCGCGCGCTGGTGCGGCCCGCGCGGCTGGTGGTGCTGGATGAGCCAACCATGCCTTTAAGCTATGCGCACCAGCAAAAGCTCCTCGAGCTGATTCGCGCCTGGCAGCAGCAGGGTACCGCCGTCATTTTTGCCAGCAATAATCTCGATCATCTGTTTGCGGTAGCCGACCGGATTGTGGTACTGCGCCAGGGCCGCTGCGTTGCCGATTTTCGTACCGATACGACAAGCCGCGAAGAGGTGGTGGCAGCGCTGGTAGGAACGACCGATCGCCAGCAGCTCACGCCGATTATCTGGGCGCTCGATAGCTATTACCGCGCGCGCGAGCAAGCCGAGAAGCTTGGGCATCAGCAAACGCTGCTTGAACAAAACCTCGCTGTGCAAGATTCACTCAACCGCCAGCTGATCGATAAGCTGGCCGAGCAGGTATCGGCGCTCGATCGGGCGAACCTGGCGTTGCAGGATGCCCAGCGCCGCCTGCTTACCGAGCGTGAGCAGGAGCGGAAAGCGCTGGCGCGCGAGCTGCATGATCAAGTGATTCAAGATTTGCTCAGCATTAACTACCAGCTCGAAGAGGTTGAGGCCGAGGCCGCGCAAAGCCCGAACAGCGAGGAATTGGCCGAGGCGCGCACCAGCATCCGTGCGCTGGTGGATGATGTTCGGCGCATTTGTGGGAACCTGCGCCCGCCGACGATCGACAGCCTGGGGCTAGGTGCGGCGCTGCAATCGTACACGCGCGATTGGGCGGCGCGCACGGGCATTACAGTCGCGCTCGATCTTGATGCGCACCTGAGCCGTTTGCCCGAGGCGATCGAGCTGTCGATCTTCCGGATTGTGCAGGAAGGGCTGAGCAATGTGCGCAAGCACGCGCGTGCCAGCCAGGTGCAGATTAGCTTGAAACACTCGTCGCCGCGCGCATTGCTGGTGGCAATTGCCGATAATGGCCGCGGTTTGCCCGAGGGCTTCGATCTGGCCGGGCTGGCTGCTGCAGGCCATTACGGCATGCTGGGTATTAGCGAGCGTGTGGCGCTGCTTGAAGGTCGGCTGCATTTGCAGAACCAGGCCAGCGGCGGCGCGCTGTTACAGGTCGAAATTCCGCATCCGCGCGTTGATGTGCGTGTGTCGGCGCTTGGCCGCTAGCGTGCATAAGGAGCGCGAGCTTGCAAACGAGGACTGCCCATGCCTGACCTGCCACCGCTGATACTCGCCGACGGGCGTGTCGATTGGGAGGCGCTGTTTCAGATCTACGAGTTTGAACAGTTTCGCGCCTATGCAAACGATTTAACCCGTAGCGAAATCGATTTCATTCAGATGGCGCTGTCGCTGACCGACGATGCCTCGGTGCTGGATGTAGCGTGCGGCGGCGGGCGGCATGCGCTGGAACTGGCGCAGCGCGGCTATTCTGTGGAAGGGGTGGACAGTAGCGCAACGCTGGTGGCATACGCGACGCGCTGTGCTTACGAGCAAGCCACCCGCGCGCGCTTTGTGCAGGGCGATATGCGCAGCCTGGACTATGCCCAGCAGTTTGATGCCGCGCTAGTGATGAATAGCAGCCTGGGCTTTTTCGATGATGCAACCAACCGGGCGACGCTGAAGCGCGTAGCACAGGCGCTGGTGGATGGCGGCAAGCTGCTACTGCAATGTATTAACCCCTACCAGGTCGATAGCTACTTGCAGGGCTTTCGTGGCGGCTGGCACGCGCTGGCGGGCGGCTACCTGCTGCACGAGGCCAGCTTTGTGCCGCGCACGGCCACGCTGCATATGAATTACCGCTTTGTGCTGCCCGCCCAGGCTATCGATGCGCAACACCCCGGCGATCGCATTCGCTTGTATGGCTACCCCGAGCTAGCGGCACTGCTGGCCGATGCAGGGCTGCGCCCGATTTCGGTGTTTGGCGACGCTGTGCTGCCAGCAGTGCCATTCGAAGAAAAAAGCACCTGGCAAGTACTCGTAGCCGAGAAGGGCTAGCAATACCTGCCACGCCGGTGCACGACTGCGGGCTTACGCCGCTACCACCCGGTAAATTTTCCCGCCCAGATCAACGACATACAGCTCGCCGTTCTGGTCTTCGCCGAACGAGCTAATATTTGCGCTGGTGCTCAGCAGCGTGCTCGATTGCCACGCGCCGCTCGCCGTGCGCCGCAGCCCCCAGATCGTGCCGCTGCAATAATCGCCGTAGAGGTAGGTGCCTACCAGCGCAGGTATCGCTGTGCCGCGATACACATACCCGCCTGTCACCGAGCAACCTTCGGCGTGGGTATATTCGGCCACCGGATCGGTGAGGCCGTCGGTGGTGCAGGTTTCGCTGCGGAAACAGTGCATGCCCTCGCGGATATTCCAGCCATAATTTCTGCCGCCTGGCGTACCAGCGGGTTGGAAATCTATTTCTTCATACTGGTTTTGCCCAACGTCACCAATATACAGGTCGCCGGTTGCGCGATCAAAGGAGAAACGCCAGGGGTTGCGCAAGCCATAAGCCCAGATTTCTGGGCGCGCATCGCCACCATTGAGCCAGGGGTTGTTGGCGGGGATGGCGTAGGGTTCGCCGCGATCGACATTGAGGCGTAACAGCTTGCCCAGCAAGGTGGCGCGATTCTGCCCATTGCCATAGGTGTCGCCCGCGCCGCCGCCATCGCCCAGCCCGACGTAGAGGTAGCCATCGGGGCCGAAGGCCAGCATGCCGCCATTGTGATTCGCTGCCGGGTCGGGCTGGGCGAACAGCACCAGGCCGCTCTGGGGGTCGGCGGCATCGGGCGTAGCCGATACATTGTAGCGCGCGACCGTATTATCGCCATTGCTGGCGGTGTAGTATACAAAGAACATCCCGTTTTCGGCATACTTCGGGTGGAAGGCCAGGCCCAGCAGCCCCTGTTCGCTGCCGCTGCTGGTAATCAGCGACGAAATATCGAGAAAGGGCGTGGTGGCGCGCTGGCCGTTCTTCACAATTGCAATCGTTCCCGTTTTTTCCACCACAAACAGGCGCTCGCTGCCATCGCCTGCCTGCGTGACGAACACCGGGTTGCGCACTTGGTCAGTCACAAGCTCAAGCGCGATGCTAGTGGTAGCGGTGGAAGTACTGGCTGGTGCCGTAGGGTCTGTTGTTGCCATAGGTTCAGCCGTCGCAGCGGCTGTTGTCGCTATTGCAGCTGATTCTGCTGTGGGAGCAGGCGCAACGGTGGGGGCGCTGGCATTGCCTGGGCCGCAGGCCACGAGCACCAGGGCAGCAAAGAAGAATAGTAAGCGTTGCATCATGAAGCAGCTTTCTCCTGGGTATGAGGCGGGACACAGTATAATGACGCGCATTGTAGCGAGTTCATCACGGTTGAGCCAGGTTCGCTTCTAGTATCGCATTGATTTTGGGCCGGGTATGTAGGTGTGGGATGAGTGCTCGGTGAGAAATACGCCGCGTGTAGTACTCACCTCAAGCTGAATGTGGGTAACGACCCTATGCACATTGCATTCATTGATTCATGGATTCAGACGATAGCTGAGGGTAGCGGTACGGCTGCGGGCATTGGCGGCTTGCAGCGCGCTTTGCTTGCGCGCGGCCACCGTGTGGCGCGGCTTGCACCGCCAATGCGCTGGCCCACTAACCTGACCGCGCGGCGGCTGCTGTTCAACGCGAGTTTGCCCGCGCTATTGCGCACGCTGCGGTACGACCTTGTAGTGGGGTTCGATATTGATGGGTGGCAGTGGTCGCGGGCGCGGCCTGTTGGTACGCCCTACCTTGCGAGTATTAAAGGCGTAATTGCCGAAGAAATGCAGCACGAGGGCGGGCGCGTGCGAGCACTGTTCAAGGGTTTGTCGCGGCTGGAAGCTGCAAATGCGCGCCACGCCGATGCGGTAATTACCACCAGCGCGTACTGCCGCCGCGCAATCGAGCACCACTATGGCATTACCCCGGCGCGGGTGCGGCTTGTGCCCGAAGGCATCGATCTGGCGAGCTGGCAGCGGCTGGCAGCGACGGTATCGCATACCAGCGATGGCGCGACGATCTTGTGCGTAGCGCGCCAGTACCCACGCAAGCATGTGGCTGATCTGCTCCGCGCGTTGCCACTGGTACGCCGGGCCGTACCGCAGGTTCGTGCAATCATCGTGGGCGATGGCCCCGAGCACGCTGCGCTGCGGGCGTTGGCGGCACAGCTCGGGCTGGGCAATACCGCGCGCTTTACCGGCGCGCTGCCGGATGATGAGCTGATGCGGATGTATCGCCGGGCCGATGTATTCTGCCTGCCGAGCGTACAGGAAGGCTTTGGTATTGTGTTTCTCGAAGCCATGGCCAGCGGCCTGCCGGTGGTGGCAACTAGCGCTGCCGCCATCCCCGAGGTGGTGCCGCAGCGGCAGGCGGGGACGCTGGTGCCGCCGGGCGGTGTTGACGCCTTAGCCGCCGCCCTGACTGAGCTGCTGGGCGATGCCGCTTTGCGCCGGGCCTATGGCCTGGCCGGGCAGGCGCATGTTATGCAGTTTGATTGGGAGCGTGTGGCCGACGTATTTCTTCAGCAGGTGGCATCGCTAATGCCGCGCTTGCCATAACAGCAGTTTTCCCCAACGCAGGAACATTATTGCGCGGCCTCAAGCGCTGCCCGGCCAATCAGCTCAAGCGCTGCATCGTCGTTTGGCGGGTGGGTAAGGCCCGCACGCGCGTCGCGGTACATGCGCTCAATCGGGAGCGTGCGGGTGAGCGCAAAGCCACCGGCAATCCGCAGCGCCTGGTCGGCGGCATCAACCGCTGCATTGGTACACAGGTACTTCGCGAGTGCAATTTGCGCAGCCATCCCCATGCGCTGCTCGGGCTGCTCGGCCCAGGTGCGCGCGGTATCGTAGAGCACGCTTCGCGCCGCACTCAGCGCGGCCTGCCCCAGGCCCACCCGCCGCTGGATGGCGGGCAGTGTGGCGATTGGCTTGCCCAGCGCGCTCGGCACGCGCTCGTGGGCATAGCGGCACACCGCCGCAATTGCCGATTGCCCGATGCCCAGGTACACCGCTGCCATGGTGAGTGCGAACCAGGCCGTGGCCGTCGGCGGCGCGGGCGGCGCAACCTTCCCAACCGGGTTGCGGTCGAATAACCATTCCTCAGGCACAAACACCTTCTCGTAAAATACATCGAAGCTACCGCTGGTGCGCAACCCGAGCGCGTCGCCCCAGGTGTCTTCCATGCGTAGGCCCGCGGCTGGCGCGCGCACTACTGCATTGGCGGTTGTGCCTTGTGGCGCATCGGCGGTTGGTGGCAAGGTAACGCTGGTGACGAAATAGCGCAGCGCCGGGGCCATGCTCACAAATTGCTTGCGCCCATTCACCAGCCAGCCGCCTGCCGTGGGCGTGGCGGTGGTAGCGGGCGTGCCGCCGCGCGAAGGGCTGCCCAGCTCAGGCTCAGAGGCAGCGCCGTTGATCAGCGCGCCATATTCGGCAATATCGCGGCAGATCAGCGCAAATTGCGCTGCCGGCCAGCTGCCCAGCTCATGCACGCGCCCGATCAGGTGCATGGTCATGTTCACTGCCATGGCGGTTGCACCATCGCCCTGCGCGAGCCGCTCTTGCATCAATACCGTTTCGTAGAGGTTCGCGCCCGCACCGCCATACTCGGTGGGCACAATCTGGCGCAGAAATCCAGCTTCGTGCAAATCGACATAATTCTCGGTCGGGAAGCGGCCAGCACGGTCGTTGGCATCAACCCGTTGGGCAAATCGATCGGCCAGCGTAGCCGCGATAGTAACCATCTGTTGCTGGCGGGGCGTGAGATTCATAGTCGTAGCTCGCCGTGTGTCGCTTTTCACGGATGCCATTATAGCGCAGAACATAGAAGTATGGCCGCTGCCCGAATTCCAATTCAGCATGGTATACTGGTAAGTATCATTCTACTCATACATCTTGAACTAACGTTATATCCGCACACGCAACCTTGATTGGTATCCTGCGCGCTGTGTGCTGCTTAACCATTGAACGACGCTCGCCAGCGTTTGCTGCCTGGCGCTCGGTTCGGGTAGCGCTGCGCTTGCTGTAGACATAAGGGACGCATGTTCGATCGTATTTTGCGCGCTGGGAAACAATTGCTTGCGCCAGCGGCAACGGCGGCACTGGCCTCGCCCTATACGGGCGTACCGGCTCGCCCGCGCGTTCTGCAAATAGTTCATAACCCCCCGGTTGAAACCGAGGGCGGGCGGCGCCTCACCGAGCTTTTCGGCTGGAACGACCCGGATCGGTTGGCGCGCCAGTATATTGCCGACCTGGCGGCCAGCAGCTATGGTTACCTGCAATATCAGATCGTCGAGCAGATTACCGCCGATTGGTTTCCGCCGAAGCTCGACGGGTTCCGCTATACCGGCCCTGGCTATGTACAGGCCTGGCGATCCCGGCGGATGCACGAGCCTGATCGCATTGATTATGAAGCGCAGGTGCGGGCGTTCAACCTGATCGAGCGCTACGAGCGCGGCGATTTCGACGAAGTGTGGTTTTTTAGCTTTCCCTACGCGGGCGATTACGAATCGACAATGGTCGGGCGCGGCGCGTTCTGGTGTAATTCACAGCCGGTGCCGAATACCGGTCACTGCCAGGGCCGCTTTGTGATGATGGCATTCAACTACGAGCGCGGCGTAGATTGCATGCTCGAAAACTTCGGCCACCGCACCGAGTCGATTATGAGCCAAGTGTTTGCGCACCATCCGCCCGCACAGAATCTGTGGAATCTGTTTATCCGCTACGATCAGGTTGCGCCAGGCGGCTCGCACTGCGGCAATGTCCATTTCGCCCCCAGCAGCGCCCGCGACTACGATTGGGGCAACCGCCGCCCGGTGCACAGCTTCTGCGATAACTGGTATAACTTCCCCGATTTGAGTGGGCCGGGCCGCATGGTAGATTGCAGCGAGTGGGGCAGCGGCGATATGCGCGCGCACCACCTCTGGTGGCTGAAACATCTGCCGCATGGGCCGGGCGAAACATTTGGTGTGAGTAATAATTGGTGGCAGTATCTCATTGATCCGAATCTGGTGCAATGAACGAATTAACCAAACAACAGATCGACGCAATTGTTGCGCGGCTGGCCGCTATGGCGCAGCGCTACCCCTTCGTTCGGGCCGAGCGCCTGCCCGCGATTGCCCTGCTCACCGCGACACGGATGCCCAACTGGCCGACCGAAGACCCGCTGCTGATTGGCCCGCGCCAGATGCTGTGGGGCTTCGCGCTCGACGACCTGAGCGATGACTGGTCGGTCAGCCTGAATGTGTTGCTGGCGCGCTATGCGACTCTGCGCGCGGTGGTCGGTGGTGCATTGCCGCCGCAAGGCGATGGCCTGGCGGAGATGCTGTGCGAGCTAGTGGCCGATTTGCATACCCGCCCGCTGTGGCCGCAGCTGGCCGATACCTGGCGCGCATCGTTCAGCGATCTGCTCACGGGTATGGCTGCCGAGCGCGATCCGATACCGCCTGCCTCGGTTGAGGAATATATGGCGCATGCTCATTTGAGCATCGGTGCCATGCAAGATTCCTGGACGTTGTTCCTGCTCGTAGGCGATGTAGCGAGCTTACCGCAGTTACCAATTATCACCAGTGCGCTGCGTGCCGAGGCGCGCGTCATTCGCCTCTCGAACGACCTGAACAGCGCCGAGCGCGAGCGGCTTGAAGGCAAGCAGAATGCGCTAACCGTGTTTGCCAGCCAGGGGTATGGCGATGGCAGGGCCGCAACCGAGGCCGCGCTTGAGCAGGCACTCGCTACCTATCGCCATGCAATCGCTCAGGTGCATACCCGCACTGGCCGCTTCGAGCAGTGTATTGACCTGACGGTCGATGCTGCAATGGCCTTCTATCAGCATTCTACCTTCCACGAGTTTAAGCACCGCGAGGTAGGTGCGTAACACCTGGCATAAATCAATCGCTCTGGCAGTTCAATTGGGTAGAGCATAACGATGAAATTTTCGATGGCGCGCCCACTGGGTATCCTTGTGCTGGCCGGGTTCAGTTTTCTGGCCGCGCAGGGTACTGGCATCCGATTATTCTTTCATTTATTCTACATGTTGCTGGCGCTGCTGGTGCTTTCGTACCTGTGGGCCTGGTTTAACTTGCGCGGCCTGCTGGTACAGCGCGAAACCTTCACCCACCGCACGCAAGTAGGCGACCAGGCGCGCGAGCGCATTACCATTCGTAACCTCTGGCCGTTCCCTAAGCTCTGGCTCGAACTACAAGATCATTCAACCATGCCCGAGCATGGGAATGGTTTTGTTACGTATCTGCCGGGCAACGATCGTCGCCGCTGGGTATCGCGTACTCCTTGTACCATGCGCGGCAAGTTTACCCTTGGCCCGGCCACTCTTCTTAGCGGCGATCCGTTTGGCATCTTCAAGCTCGAGCGCAAAGTTGAAGGCACCGGCGAAATTCTGGTGTACCCCAAAACCGCGGCGCTACCCGGCTTTGTGCTGCCAAGCGCCGAGCTACCCGGTGGGCAAGACGTGAAGAGCCGCACGTATCATGTGACGCCGAATGTAGCGACGATTCGCGAGTATCAGCCGGGCGATAGCTTCAACCGTATTCACTGGCGCAGCAGCGCGCGCAGCGGCCAGCTGATGGTGAAGGAGTTCGAGCTCGACCCGACTGCCGAAGTGTATATTGTGCTCGATATGCAGGAGCGCATCCAGCAGCACCTTGCCATAGATATGCCCACCCAGCCGAATCGCCCGCTGCGCGAGCTGCGCATTGCCGAATCGACTGAGGAATATGGTGTGTTGGCGGCGGCTTCGATTGCGCGCCATCTGCTTGAGCAAAATCGCACAGTTGGATTGGTTTCGTGGGGGCAGCATCGCGAAGTGATTCCTGCCGAACGCGAGTCGCGTCAGCTCTTTAAGATGCTTGAGGCGCTTTCGGTGCTACGCGCGCACGGTGCCCAGCCGCTGGCCGAAGTGCTGGCCGCCGAGAGTGTGCGCTTTGGCCGTAACTGTACCCTCGTTATTATCACCGCCTCGCTCGATGAGCGCTGGGTCGTGAGCTTGCAGCAGTTGCTGTACCGTGGGGTGCGCGCGGTAGTTGTGCTAGTTGATCCTGAAACATTTGGCGGGTGGCGCAATACCTTCACCGTGCAAGCGCGCCTGGCCGAGCTGCGCGTGCCAACCTATATCTTCCGCCAGGGGCAATCGCTGGCCGATGCGCTGGTGCGGCCCGTGGTGCTTGGTGCCGAACGCGTAGAGGTAGCGCGCTAAAGCGGTACGTGGCACGACATAGTGGGGGCAGCTCTACCGCCCCCGAATTCGCGTATCATCCTCAAATGGTAGCGCCCTGTGAGTATCTTCCCCTACGAATGCACAGCCGGGAGAAACATGCGTGGCTTGAGTGCATTGCCAGGCGTAGTGGTAGGCGTGCGGGTAACGGTTGGTGTGGCTGAAGGCGAACTGGTTGGCGTGGCAGTAGCGGTAGACTGTTGCGCCTAGCCCATATCGGCGAACAGGCCTAGCGTGATCGGCCCAGGATTTAGAATCGCTTCGCCCTTGCCGAGTTGTGGGGTCATCAACGAATTTGGGTTGCCTACCGGGTAGGTGCTCTCATCGAGGTGCGCATAGCTTGAGCCTTGCTGCCAGGTGCTGGGCACGTACAGCCGGGGCTTCCCACCAGCGGCGGCAACCGTATACGCGCCATTGAGAAATAGGTTGTTACTGGTAAGCTGGCTGCCGAGCGTAGTTGTATTGTTTGGGAAAAGCGAAGTATTGATCAGCGCCTGGTTGCTGCCATTCACAACCTGCCGGTCGTAGATCGCAGGGAAACCCGACCCCAGGCCCCAGCTGCCTTTCCCCAGGCTATAGGTTGCTGTGCCCACAAACCCCAGCCCATGCCCCAGCTCGTGCAGCACAACCGTCATCAGGTCGTATTGCGTGGCTGACGGATGACCGTCGGTGCCGTAATACCAGTTTGCAAAGGTGCTATTAAAGTTCGCGTCGATGTCAACTGCGCCTGGATCCAGGTCGGTTTCTGCCAGCTTGTTCGCCAGCGCCGAGGGATACCAGGTGCCGGGCATGGGTGCGCCGGGGAAATCGCGCAGCAGCGTATGCGCACTGGCCGAGCCAAGCACGCCGGTGCCAAGCGTTGTCCAGGTCGCGTTCACCCGAATCGGCACCGGTGAGCTGATCTGCGTTGCCCAGATATTGACCGCTGCCTGGAATGCGGCCTGTGCGGGCGCGGAAAACCCATTATAGGTAACAAGAAATGTCGCGCTGGCGGGGCTAGCACCCTGTTGTGGGTGGGCGAGCGATGTGGGTGGGCCGATGCGCGAGGGCGGGCCAGGTGGCCCAACGCGCAGCTCGATGAGTTCGCCAGGGCGGGTGATGCCGCCAGCGCGTGCCACGAGTGCGCGGGGTTGGATCAATGCCAGGCTTACCAGCAGGCATAGGAATATCACCGTAGTGAGCCGCCAGGCCCAGTGCGTTGTTAGTGAGTAGAAAGACACCTGCGAACTCCTACAAACGTATGTTGATGCTTAGATACTTCGTGAACGTAGTATAGCGGAATTCGCTGCCCGAATAGCACTATGTTGCGTGAGAATATGTTCACGCTCTGCATTACGAGGCTTGGTCGTTGGGTTATGCTGCGGCCTGTGCCAGCGCGCGCAAAATGGCGCGGCGGGTTAGCACGCCCTGAAGTTTGCCTTCTGCGTTGACCACCAGCACGAGCATATGAGTGCCGCTAAGCATCAGTCGCAATGCGTCTTCCTGGGGAGCTTGCTCGTTCAGCACTGGTGTATCGTGCATGGCAAGCTGTGCCGCAGTGGGGAAATCGCCTTGATCGAGGTTCTGCACTGGCAGCGCAGGCGCACGCAGTGCTGTTAGCCAGGCGGCGCGCGCTGGCCCTGGCAGCTGTCCGATTAACGAGCTATCGCTGATAACCCCCACTGGTTTGCCTTCGTCCAGCACCACTACAAACCGTTCCGGCGAACTTAGCACCAGGGAGGCCACTGTGGCGAGGGCTGCACTGGATGGGACGGTTGGCACGGCGCGCTGCATCACTAACCCGATCGGCGTGGGCGGCTCGGCATCGCGGATCGCGCCGGTAGCTGTGGGGGCTGCGCGCACGGCAGCGTGTAGTGCCTGCTCGGTACCAAATAGCCCTGCAAGCTGTCCTTCGCGGTCGAGCACCGGCACATTATCGAGGCCCCATTCAATTAAGGGGTTGAGTGCCTGGGGAATAGACGATTCGACATAGACCGTGCGGATGTCGTTTGTCATCACTTCGGCCAGCGTGCGCTCGGGCAAGCTATCGAGTAGCACCTGGCGCTCGGTTTCGTTGAGCACTGGCAGCAGGCGTAATGGCAGCGCAAGGCCGCCACGCTGCTCAAGATCGGCGGCGCTGAGTATTCCAACAATTGTCCCCTGCGCGTCTACCACCGGAAGGGTCGTTTGCTCACGTTCGAGCATCAACGCCAGTGCTGTACGCAGCGACGTTTCGGGGTGGGCGCTGGCAGGCTCGTGCTGCATGAGCTGGCCCACGCTGCGCTCACCGAATGGCCCGCTCGAACGCAAGATAGCGCGGTATACGCGCACATCTTCTACCGTGATCAGCGCTTCCTGCAAAAGGTCATCGAGGAGGGGCAGAATACGCCCTACCCGCTCGATCCGATCGACCCATTCGATGACGAGTGGGCTAGAGCTAAAGCCGCTCGCGCTGGCGGTGCGTAACCGCTGCCCGGCACCAAACCCGGCAATACCGCGCAGCACGGTTGCGCCCGTGGCCCCTTCGCGCTGGAGCCGTTCGAGTGCGGCGAGATACAGCGGCTGTCCGCTGGCCTGGTCGCGCTCGTTCAGGTAGATGCGTATCCGCTTGATTGTTTCGCTGCTGGTCATCGTCGTTCTAGCTGATTGCTGGTTTCACCCGGTTGCATTATAGCATGGCGTGGCGATGCAGCTACCAAGCCCAAAGCCCAACGCCCTGGTGCAAAGATGCAGCCCCCATAGGCCGAACGGTACATTCGTGCTACAATGCGCGCAGGCCACACTGGGCATCAGGAGGAAGCTATGACCGCTATTCCCACCGATATGACAGCACTACTGGCCGAAGCTGAGGGGCCGCAGCTAGCATTTGTGCGCCGCGCCTTCCGCACCGACGAGCTGGCCGAGACGCTGGCCGCCCTGGCAAATGCGCAGGGTGGCATGACAATAGTTGGCATAGCCGGGAAAAGCAAGAAGCTCGAAGGTATAGCCGATGCGGCGGCGGCGCGGCTGGCGGTGCTAGATGCGGCATTGGCCTGCACGCCGCCGCTGGTACTACCCTTGCCCGAGGTGGTGGTTGTACGTGATGTGACGCTGTTGATGCTGATGGTTCCTGCTGGCCTGCCGCATGTCTATAGTGTGCATGGCAAATACCTACGCCGCCTCGGCGCAACCAATCAGCCCATTCCGCCCGATGCTTTGCGCAAGCTATTGCTCGAACGTGGTGAGACCAGCTGGGAACGGCTGACACCCGAGGGCGCAACGCTCGCCGACCTTGATCAGACCAAGCTGGGGGCATATGTGCGCCGGGTCGGTGCTGCCGCCGAGGCCGACCCACTGGCGTTTCTGTTTCGGCGCGGCTGCGTGGCCCGCGTGGCCGGGAATGGCAGCCTGGAAGCGGGCGATGATACCGTCGCCCTGATGTCTAATTCCCAGCCCTCCGTTCCCAACTATATCCCGACCAACGCGGGCTTGCTGCTTTTCGGTAAGGAAGTCGATCGCTTCTTCCCGCAATGTGAAGTGACACTGGTGCGCTACCGTGGCCGCGAGATGAGCGACGAATTTTTGCGCGAAGATATACATGATACGCTGGCTGAAACCGTGCGCCGCGCCGAGCTATGGCTTTCGGAACATATGCGGCGTGGCAGCCGCATGGTGGGGCTTGAACGCCAGGATTGGGTGCAGTTCCCGCAGGGCGCAGTGCGCGAGGCATTAGTGAATGCGGTGGCTCATCGTGATTATACCGTGCGGGGCGAGGGCATTCGCATTGCGCTGTTCGGCGATCGGATGGAGTGCTACTCGCCGGGGCGCTTACCGGGCCATATGACGGTTGAGAATATTGTGGAAGAGCGCTTCTCGCGGAACGAAACCCTGGTGCAGGTGCTGGCCGATTTTGGCCTGATTGAGCGGCTGGGCTACGGCATCGACCGGATGCTGCGCCAGATGGATGAGGCGGGTCTGCCACCGCCCGAATTCCGCGATACGGCAGCGGGCTTTCTGGTGACGCTGCGTGGCCGCGCCGATGATATGCCCGCCGAGCCAAGCTCAACCGATACGCGCGCGTGGCGGCGGATGGGCCTGAACGAGCGCCAGGTCGCCGCGCTGGTGCACCTTACCGAGCACCGCCGTATTAGCAATAGCGAGCTGCAAGAGCTGGCACCCGATGTTTCGGCGGAAACCCTGCGCCGCGACTTAGCCGACCTTGTGGAGCGCGGCCTGCTGCTGAAAATTGGTGAGAAGCGCGGTGCCTACTATATTCTGAAATGAGCACGATAGCAGGTGCTGGCGCGCCAGGGTATACTACCACCAGCAGCGAAAGGGAATTGCCATGACCGCCGAGCTTCAAACGCCAGTTTTGCACCTGGGCCGTGAAATTGGTGGCCTGGGCACGCCGAGCAGGTGGTGTCGTGTATTATGCCCCCTTACGGCTGCAGATTCGCCCGGGCAAATTCCACGAACCCGATTTGCTGCTATTACGCGATGCGCACGACCCGTGCAACCAGGATGCCTACTGGCTCGGTGCTGACCTTGTGGTTGAGATCGTGAGCCCCGACGACCCTGAGCGCGATATTGTGACGAAGCGCGCCGACTATGCCGAAGCGGGCATTCCTGAGTATTGGATTGTGAACCCAATCGATACGACGATCACCGTACTGACGCTTGAAGGCAGCGCGTACACCGAGCATGGCGTATTTGCGCGTGGTGCGCAGGCCACATCGCAGCTGCTAGCGGGGTTCGTTGTGAGCGTCGACGAAGTCTTCGACGCTGCGTAGCTATGCACGTCTGGTGGTAGCGAGGATTGCGCTCTCGCAACCGTATTCCTCTTCCTGACACCCCGGCCTTATCCACGTAGGATGTTGTATGTAGGTGCGTTGTTTCGCAGCACAATGCAGCACTTCTGCCTGCAGTAATCGCACTAGTATGCCTGTATTGGGCAGCGCATTAGACGAGCGGCGCCATTGGTAGATGATTACCCACGGTAGCAGATATGTGTGCGGAACATAACCCCCTTTTCGCCTGACGCACAGCGGCGTCTGCTGTGCGTGCGGGGGCGATTGCGCGTGTGTTGTCGTCGTTCCGCAGGCGACACCAAGTCACCATGAGACGCGGTGAAACGTCGTGCGTGTACCCAAGCGGTTCGTTATCATCAACGTTTCTTCGTTGACATCGACGATGAAAGTGCCAGATATATGCATCACCTCGGTGAGATACTGCCCCGGCGCTATGTATGCTGGTATGTCTGATACAGGTAACGGTGTGGCAGGTTGTGTCTCATTCGGGCCAGGATAGGACATTGGCGTGATGAGCTTGGTTTCGCTGCGGCATCCATCATTGAAGAGGGCAAACAGCTTACGGCACACTAGGAGCGCACGCTCGTGCTCTATTTCGGGTTGCTGAGCATTGCGTGTCGCTTCGAAGGTCATCTGTAGCTCATTGCCTGCCCACTGATACGAGCCTCTAACTATCTGGTTTTCAGATAAGAAAAGTTCGATGCTTCCTTGGTCGTAGATGCAGAATATCAAAAGCTCCTCAGAAGCTGTGTTCACTGCTTTCCAGAAGCCAAGCGCTTTTGTATGCAGGTCAGCGCCTGCTGCTGGCGGTTGCTGGAGCGCATAATTTTCGGCACCAGCGTAGAGATATTCTGCCACAGAAATCTGCTGGATATCCGAAGTAGGCGACTGGCGCATCTTCACCGAAAGCATCCGTCCGTCTTTATCATAGATATCGGTTGTGCTTGCTAGCAGTTCCAGAGCATCGGTACAATAGGGTTGTGCAACACCCAAATAGTTCCATCCTTGCTTCTGGAGTTCAGATCGGTAGAAGGCGAGTACAGATGGCTGACTCTGGGAGGTCTCAAACGACAGCCTACGATATTGGCCTTCATCCATTGATGGATGGTAGTACTCAACCTGAGGATGCAGCGCTGCGGCGGGAATCGGGATTTGCGGGTAGAGAAGCCAGGGGTTGATGAAGCCAAGCGCATTTAACATCTTTCCGCTGGCAATAATAAATGTGACCACTAGCGCACTAAAACAGATGCGCTTGAGCCAGGGGTGTACCATAACTTCCTCACAGTGCATACAAGGTATTGGTATAGTTTATATCTTTAAGCGAAAGAGTAAGCAGTGTTGTAATAGGAGCGAAATGGCGACGTTTGATGAAGACGATGAGCGAAGGTTGAGCAAGGGATTGCTATGGGTGAAGAAGAAAAAAGAGTCTTGCTGAATTACCCCTTCAAGAATATATATATCACCAAGATGTGTCAATGATGATGAGGTTATTTTTGCCTGATACGGTGGCACTATTGCCTAACGCGCGTGGTGTACGGTGGTGCTATGTTCTGCGCGGCACCACCGCACACCGAGAAAAGATGTAGTACGGCATAGCGCTTACGAGTGATCGCTTACAATATCCGCCAAAAGTCTTGATTGACTCATCAATCAATTTGTGCTATATTTTTAATTGACTGATGAATCAATCAAGAGTAATGCAATGGCAAACAGCGAAGAGCAAGAAAACGTCGACCGACGCCAGCAGATTCTTGAGGCTGCGCTCAAGGTGTTTAGCGTCAAAGGCTTTCATAAAGCCACGAACAAAGACATCGCGCAGGCGGCGGGCGGGATTTCGCCGGGCCTGATCTACTGGTATTTCAAGGATAAGGAAGATCTGTTCCTTTCGCTGATTCGTGAGCGCGGCACCGTGTTTGATCTGGCCGATCATCCTGAGCGGGTGATGAACTTGCCGCCGCGCGCGGGGCTGGCGCTGGTTGGGCGCACGTATCTGTCAATCTTTCAAGTACCTGGCAATGTGGCTCTGCTGCGCATTTTGGTCGGCGAAATCACGCGCTTTCCCCAGGTTGGCGAGATGTTTTTTCGTGTGGTGGGCCGCCGGTTTCTCGATTTTCTCAGCCAATACCTGCAACATTGTGTTGAGCGCGGGGAATTACGCCCGCACGACACCATGATTGCCGCGCGCAGTTTTCTGGGCATGTTCGTTGTCAATGTGGTTGCGCGCGAGGTTTTTCGCCAGCCCGAAGCGGTAGCCGTATCGAACGAACAGCTGGTAGCGACCGTCATCGATATTTTTATCGGTGGCTTAGAGCCGTGCTAAGGGGACAATGATGCCCGAGTATGTACTTCCACTTGCTTCGGCTGAAGCAACGCTACCCCGTGTGGGTGGCAAAGGGGCGAACCTGGCCGAGCTGGCACGCGCTGGTTTTGCGGTACCACCGGGCTTTCTGCTCACTACCGATGCCTACCAGGCGTTCGTTAAGGTAAATGGCCTGGCCGAGCAGATTGTAGCGCTGGCACGCACCGCCGCCGCCGATGACCCGTTAGCATTAGAGCAGGCTTCCGCGCAAATTCGGGCGCTGTTCGCTGGTGGCGATATACCCCCAGCGCTGGCCGAAGTGATTGTGGCGGCATACCACCAGCTTGCGGGCGGCACCGCCGAATTTCCAGTTGCAGTGCGCTCATCGGCAACGGCGGAAGATTTGCCCGGGCTATCGTTCGCGGGCCAGCAAGATACATACTTAAATATTGTGGGCGACACTGCACTGCTTGAAGCGGTGCGGCGCTGCTGGGGCAGCCTGTGGACGGCCCGCGCCCTGGGGTATCGGGCGCGCAACGGCATTGCGCCCGATGATGTAGCGCTTGCAGTGGTGGTGCAGCAGCTGATTCCTGCCGACGTATCGGGCGTTCTTTTCACCGCTAACCCGCTCAGTGGGCGGCGCGCCGAAATCGTAATTGATGCGAGCTATGGCCTGGGCGAAGCGATTGTTTCGGGCCAGGTTGAACCCGATCATTATGCCGTTGATACGGCGCGCTGGCAGATTACCAGCCGCAAGCTTGGGGCGAAAGCCCAGGCGATTGTGCCGCGCGCTGGTGGCGGCACCGAGGAAATAGCCCATACCGCAGGCGCGCAGGCATTGCCCGATAGCCAGATTCTTGAGCTAGCGCAGACGGCGGCGCGCGTGGCGGCGCACTTCGGCAGCCCGCAGGATATTGAGTGGGCCTGGGCGAATGCCCGCATGTACCTGCTGCAGTCGCGCCCGATTACTTCGCTCTATCCGCTGCCTGATCTGCCCGCAGTGCCAGGCGCGCCACGCGTGTATTTCAGCTTCAACTCGGTGCAGGGCGTTGTCGACCCATTTACGCCCTTGGGGCGCGATGTGCTGCAACTCCTGGCAAGCGGTTTCCTTACGCTCTTTCGCGTTGATCGCCCAGTGCGTGAAGGGATTCCGACAGCGGGCGGGCGGCTGTTCATCGATGTGACTGATATTACACGGCTCTGGCTTGAAGCGCTCAAGCGTCTTGATCCAGGGGCGCACCGCACCTTAACACAGCTCATCGCCGATGGTAGCGTCGAAGCGCGTGCGCCTGAGCCATTGCCAACCCTGCGCCGTTTGCTGCCGGTGCTTGGCCCGGTGCTGCCGCAGATCTACGGCGCCCTCTCGGCACCAGCTTTGGCGCGTGCCCGCGCTTTAGCCAGGGGCGAGCAGTTCGTGGCTGTGGCGCGCACGCATGTGGCTGCGGCACATACCCTACCCGCGCTGCTCGATGCGCTTGAAAGCGATGCCGCACAGGCAATCCCCGATGTCTTCCCGAACGTGGCACCGGTTGTTGCACCCGGGCTAGTACTGATGAGCCTGCTCGATGGCTGGCTGCAGCGCTGGCTTGGCTTAGCGCCGGGGTCGGTGTTTCAGCTGCTGCGCGGCTTGCCTAACAACGTTACGACTGAGATGGATTTGCGGCTGTGGGCGGTGGCGCAGACGATCCGGGCCGATCCTGCGGCGCGCATCGCGCTGCTTGATACGCCGGTTGAAGAGCAAGCTGCCGCATATATGCGCGGCACGTTGCCTGTGGTAGCGCAGCGTGCGATCGGCGAATTTCTCGCCCAGTACGGCATGCGCGGTGTGGCCGAGATTGATATTGGCCGCGCGCGCTGGCGCGATGACCCCACGCCAATTTTGCAAACGCTCCACGGCTACTTGCAGCTCGACAACCCTGCGCTCGCGCCGGATGCGCAATTTACCCACGGCGCGGCGGAAGCTATGCGCCTGACGGGCGAATGGGCGGCGCGCTTGGGCAGCACGCCGCAGGGGCGGTGGCGCGCGCGGGTGCTGCGCTTTGCCAGCAGGCGTATGCGCGAGCTGCTGGGTCTGCGCGAGTCGCCAAAGTTCTTTCTTATTCAGATGCTAGGAATGTACCGCGATGCTCTGCTGGCGCAAGGCCGTATGCTGGTAGCGCGCGGCGTGCTCGCCCAGCCCGGCGACATCTTCTTTCTTTCGCTGGCCCAGCTGCGCACCGTTGCTCAGGGCGCACCCGCCGATCTACGTGCGCTCGTCGCGGCTAACTGCGCCGAATACGAGCACAACCGCACGGCGCGGCGCATGCCGCGGCTGCTGCTGAGCACTGGTGAAACGTTTTACGATGGCCTGAGCGAAAGCAGCCCAAACGATCTGGTGGGCGACCCGGTATCGCCGGGAGTGGCCGAGGGCCAGGCGCGCATTGTGCTCGACCCACGCGGCGTGCGCTTACAGCCGGGCGAGATTCTGGTCTGCCCGGCCACCGACCCGGGCTGGACGCCGCTGTTCCTGACGGCGGGCGGCCTGGTGATGGAAATTGGCGGCATGGTGACGCACGGCTCGGTTGTCGCGCGCGAATATGGCATCCCGGCCGTCGTCGGTGTTCACGAAGCAACCACGCGCATTCACACCGGGCAGCGCATCCGTGTCGATGGGGCCACCGGGCATGTGACCTTGCTCGAAGCCGCGTAGCCGGGCGATCTGTGTATAAAAACTGAGCAGGAACTATAACGGAGGAATTATGTTAGCGCGCCTGCTGCCAATTATTCGTAAAGAGTTTATTCATATTATGCGCGACCCGCGCACGCTGGCCGTGATGTTTTTGCAGCCCCTGCTGCAGCTCATTCTGCTGGGCTATGCCGCCACCGCCGATGTGCGCAACACGCCGCTGGCCGTGCAAGACCTGAGCCGCACGCCGCAGAGCCGCCACCTCGTCGAGGCCTTCACACAATCGGGGCAGTTTGCGGTGATGCGCAGTGTGAATAGCGAGAGCGAGCTAGCCCAGCTGATTGACAATGGCACGGCGCGCGCCGGGCTGATCATTCCGCCAGGGTATGCTTCGGATGTAGAGAGCGGGCGCGGCGCGCAAGTGGCCTTTGTGCTCGACGGCTCCGACCCGACTGTGGCCGCGTCGGCGCTGTCGTCGGCGCAGCTGATTGGGCAGGTTGAGGCCACGAAGATTCAGCAACAGACCCTGGCGCGGCGCGGGACGAATGTTGCGCTGGTGGCACCGGTTGAGGTACGCCCGCGGGTGTGGTACAACCCCGACATGGCCAGCGCTGTGTTTATGGTACCAGCCCTGATCGGTTTGATCTTACAGATCCAGGCCACGCTGCTCACCGCTTCGGCGATTGTGCGCGAGCGCGAGCGCGGCACGATCGAGCAGCTGATCGTCACACCGATTCGCCCGCTAGAGCTGATTCTGGGCAAAATCTTACCGTATGCGCTGGTTGCGCTGCTCATCACCATCGAGATTCTGATGATTGGTACGGTCTTATTCGGCGTGCCGATCAAAGGTAGCCCACCGCTGCTGATGGCGATTGCCTGCCTGTTCCTGGTGTCGTCGCTCAGCCTGGGCCTGCTCATCTCGACGGTGGCGCAAACACAGCAGGAAGCTTTTCTGCTTACCTTCCTAACGATCCTACCATCGGTGTTTTTGTCGGGCTTTATTTACCCGATTGCCGCGCTGCCGCGTGTACTGCAATTCATCAGCGGGCTGGTGCCGCTGACCTATTTCCTGGTGGTGGTGCGCGGCATTGTGATCAAAGGCGTGGGCGTGCAGGCGCTTGCCAGCCAGATTATTGCGCTAACGATTTTTGGCGCAGTGCTGATTGTACTCGCGTCGCGAAGTTTCCGTAAGCGGCTCGATTGAAATCCATCGTGAGCAGTTCGTGGTTGGTCGTCGGCAGTATTTCAACATGATAGAACCTTTGTCAGTCGTCAGTTGTCGGAGAAACATATGAATCATAATCGAGCGCGCATTATTGTGCCGATTGTTGTGCTGGCGCTCGTCCTGGGCGGTAGCTACTACTGGTGGAATAGCCGCAGCGTCGCTGGCTCGCAGCAGCTGAGCGGCTCAGGCACGATTGAAGCCGAAGATGTGCTGATTACCAGCGAGGTTGCGGGCCGCGTGCAGGCGCTTTTCGTCGATGAAGGGCAGGAAGTCCAGCCTGGTCAGCAGCTGCTGCGGCTCGACCCCGCGCTGCTCGAGGCCCAGCGCGATCAGGCCGCTGCCGCCGTGGGTGTGGCCGATGCGAACCTGGCGCTCTTGCGCGCGGGCAGTCGGCCCGAAGACGTGACGGCGGCGCAGGCTCAGGTTGAGCAGGCGCAGGCCGCGCGCGATGGTGCGGCCCAGGGCTACGAGAATGCGCTCAAGGCGCTGAAAAACCCGCAGCAGCTCGACGTGCAGGTGATTCAGGCGCAGGCTGCACGCGATGCCGCCCAGCAAGCCTTGGCGCAGGTGCGCGCTGGTACCCGCCCCGAGGATCTGGCGCTGGCTGAGGCGGCGCTGCAACAGGCGACCACCAACCTGCAAGCCACCCGCGATCGGCTTTCGGCGGCGAAGACCCAGGCCGACGCGCAGGTGCAGCAGGCCGCGCTGGCGCTCACCCAGGCGCAGGCGCGCTACGCTCAGGCGAAGACCAACTGGGACTATGTGCAGGAAACCGGCAACGACCCGATTGTGCCGAGCGTGGTTGATACCAAGACCGGGAAAAAGCAGCCGAACAAGGTGAGCGATGGCCAGCGCGAGAATTATTATACCCAGTATGTGCAGGCCGAAGCCGCGATGCACCAGGCCGAACAGGCCGTGCAGCAGGCGCAGATTGCCGCCGACTCGGCGCGCCAGGCGGAAGTGACCGGCGTGCAGGCGGCCGAAAGCCAGGTGCAGACAGCTGATCTGACGCTGTCCAAACTACGCAATGGGCCAACCAAAGAGAACATTGCCATCGCCCAGACTGCGCTGGCGAATGCGCAGCGCGCGCTGACCCAGGCGATTGCCATGCGCAAAGACCCACAGCAGCTGCAAACGGTTACCGATGCCGCAAAGGCCCAGCTTTCTGCCGCAGATGCCCAGCTTGCACAGGCGCAGAGTCGACTTGAGCTGGCCCAGGCCGGGGCGCGCGCCGAACAGATTAAGGCTGCCGAGGCGCAGCTGGCGCAGGCCAAAGCCAACCAGCGTCAGATTGAGGTGCAGCTTGCCAAGGCGGTACTGAGCGCGCCGCACGGTGGCCTGGTGCTGAGCCGCAGCATTCACGAAGGCGAGCAGGTGCTGCCCGGTGCCGCGCTGATGACGGTTGGTTCGCTCGATAGCGTGCGCCTGACGGTGTATATCGGTGAGACCGATATAGGCCGCGTGCGCCAGGGCCAATCCGTCGATGTGACGGTCGATAGTTTCCCGGGCCGTGTGTTCAAAGGCACTGTGTCATTCATTTCGCAAGAGGCGCAGTTCACCCCGCGCAATGTGCAAACGAAGGACGAGCGGGCGACAACCGTGTTTGCCGTGCGGGTTGAGCTACCGAATGCCGACCACGCGCTCAAGCCGGGCATGCCCGCCGATGCGACGATTGTTGAGTGATGATGGTGAGTAACGCAATCGAAACCACCGATCTCAGCCGCGCCTTTGGTGCAATTCAGGCCGTAGCCGGGTTGAACCTACAGGTGCCAGCCGGGCGGATCTACGGGCTGGTTGGCCCCGACGGCGCGGGCAAAACCACCACACTGCGCATGCTCTGTGGGGTGTTGCAGCCCGATGCAGGCCAGGCCCAGGTGATGGGCATTGATGTGGTGCGTGACCCCGAGCGCGTGCGGCGGCGGCTTGGCTACATGCCCCAGCGCTTTAGCCTGTATGGCGACCTGACCGTGCGCGAGAATATGCGCTTCTTTGCCGATGCGTATGGCGTACCGCGCGCCGAACAGCCGCCGTTGATTGAGCGCCTACTCAACTTCAGCGGCCTCGGGCGATTTCAAACCCGCCGCGCCGATGCGCTCTCGGGCGGCATGAAGCAAAAGCTAGCGCTGGCGTGTACGCTGATTCACAAGCCCGCCGTGCTGCTGCTCGACGAGCCAACCACCGGCGTCGACCCGGTGGCGCGGCGCGAATTCTGGGACATTTTGCGCGACGCCGTGAACCATGATGGCGTGACGGTGCTGGTATCAACGCCATATATGGATGAGGCCGATCGCTGCCACGAAGTTGGCTTTATGCGCGCGGGCAATCTCATGGCCTCGGGCACGCCGCGCGATTTGCAGCGGCTGGTGCCGGGCGTAGTATTGGAGGTGCAGGCCAAGCCGCTGCAGGCGGCGCAGCATGCGCTGCGCGCGCTGCCCGAGGTGCGCGAGGTGCAAGTATTTGGCGACCGGCTGCACCTGTTTGCCGATGCCGCGCTACCCGAAACACTCTTACGTCAGCCGCTGGCCGCGCAGGAAATTACGCTCACCAGTGTGCGCGCGATCCAGCCGACCATGGAAGATGTGTTTATGTTCCTTCAGCGCGAGGCCACCAGTGCACATACTGCTCAGTGATAGCACTTACGCGGGCAGCGTTTTTCGCCTGCGGTAGAGCGGTGCGTTTTCTCCTTTCGTGTGGTTGTTTCGTGCTACGCGCAAACAATCACACCAATACGGTCGAAGTACCATGGGCTGGCGTAGCAGGCGCCGCTGCCCGACCGCGACGCCCTTGAGATTATTTAGCCGAGTAGAGAAGCATGAGCACGATGTACGCCGTAGAAACCGACCACCTGACGCGCCGCTTTGGCGACTTTGTTGCGGTCGATGACCTGAGCATCCAGGTTGAGCCGGGCGAGGTATTTGGCTTCCTTGGGCCGAATGGCTCGGGAAAAACTACCACTATTCGCATGCTGTGTGGCCTGATTGCGCCAAGCTTGGGCGAGGGCCGCGTGCTAGGGCTGGATATTGCCCGCGACCCCGAGCGCATTAAAGCCCAGATCGGCTATATGTCGCAGAAGTTTAGCCTGTACTCCGACCTGACTGTGCGCGAGAACCTAGAGTTTTACGCCGATGTCTATGGCATCGCGCGCAGCGAACGGGCCGCGCGCATGGCTGAATTGATCGCCATGGCTGGGCTGACCGGGCGCGAACGCGAACTAACGGCCAATCTTTCGGGTGGGTGGAAGCAGCGCCTGGCGCTGGCCTGCGCGATTGTGCACCGCCCGCGCATGCTGTTTCTCGATGAGCCAACCGGTGGTGTTGACCCCGAGGCGCGGCGGGCCTTCTGGGAGCTGATTTATGATCTGGCGCGCGACGGCGTAACGGTGTTTGTCACCACCCACTATATGGACGAGGCCGAGCACTGTAACCGGATCGGGCTGATGTATGGCGGCAAGCTGGTGGCGCTCGATACGCCCGCCGCGCTCAAGCACAGCACCATCCAGGGCAATGTCCTTGAGATTGAGGGCATGCCGCAGGAGCAGGCGCGCGATCTGGTAGCGGCCCAGCCCGGCGTGCGCGAGGTTGCGCCGTATGGCGCGCGGCTGCACGCAATTGTCGATAGCGCGGCGCGCATGCATGAACTCGATGCAGCGCTGCGCGCGGGCGGCATTGAGCAGGTGCGCATCGAGCCGATCGACCCTTCGTTGGAAGATGTGTTTGTCGCGCTGGTGAGTGGGCAGGTAGCGAACGCCGCCCGCGCTTAATGTGTTCCTCATCCGCATCCGCTAGGCTACAACACAACGTTGCCGCGCTTGCACTGAGGACATAATGAACCGCCATACACTGCTTCTGCTCATTCCAATGCTTGCCGCTGTGCTGGCGGGTTGTGGCGTGCCGACGGTACGCACACTGCAACCCACGGTCGAAACTGCGCCAGTGCCCCACGCTGGCGATGCCGCCGACGACCCGGCGATCTGGGTCGATCCGGCTGACCCGGCGCGCAGCTTGATTATCGGCACCGATAAGCGCGGCGGCATCGCCGTGTACGATCTGGCGGGCACTCAGCTGCAATACCGCCCCGATGGCGAGCTGAACAATGTCGATCTGCGCGACAATGTGGCCCTGGGTGCCGAACCGGTGTCGCTGGTAACTGCCGGAAACCGCACAACCAACACGATGCTGGCCTATCGTGTGGTGCCGGGCGAGCGCGGGCTGCAGCCCGTGCCACTAACGCTCAGCCCCACCATCGAGATTTACGGCTCGTGTATGTATCGTGATCCAGGTGGTCGGCTGTTTGTGTTCATTACCAGTAAATCGGGCGTGGCCGAGCAGTGGGAGCTGCTACGCGCGGGCGCGGGGTTTACCGGCACGCGGGTGCGCAGCTTCGATGTGGGCGGGCAGACCGAGGGCTGCGTCGCCGACGACGCGCGCGGCCTGCTGTATGTGGCCGAGGAAGCGGTGAGCATCTGGCAATATAGTGCCGCACCCGATGCCAACGAAGCACGTGTCGCGGTCGATCGCACCGGCCCTGGCGGGCACCTGACCTCGAATATTGAGGGGCTGGCGCTGGCCGGGCCGTGGCTGATTGCATCGAGCCAGGGCAATAGCACCTTTGCCTTCTACCGCCGCAGCGATAATGCGTACCAGGGCAGCTTCCGCATTGGTGCGAGCGCTGGCATTGATGGTGTGAGCGATACCGACGGCATCGAGGCGACTGCGGCGGCGCTCGGGCCGCAGTTTCCACAGGGCGTGCTGGTGGTGCAGGATGGCAGCAACGATGCGGCCAATCAGAATTTCAAGCTGGTGCCGCTGCAAGCGCTCGCGCCAGGGTAAGGGCTGGTACCGGGCTAATGCGCAGCATGAATAATCGCGGCAACCCCAAGCTGTGCTAGCTCAATATCTTCTAGCTCGGGCAGGCCACTCACCGCCACCGCGCCAACTACCACGCCATCGAGCCGCACCGGCACGCCGCCGCCCCAGCCAATATAGCGCGCGTCGCCAAAGTACGCCATATCGAAGCCCAGGTCGGGGTCGCGGGCGGCCTGCCCCAGGTCGCGGGTTGATTTGCGCTCGCGGGCGGCGGTCCACGCTTTGTTCGTTGCGATCAGAATCGATGGCAGGGGTGCGCCATCGAGCCGTACCAGCGCGATCAGCTCGCCGTGGGTGTCGGCTACGGCCACCACCGCCACTTTGCCGCGTCGTTCCAGCTCGTGGGTAATTGCCGCAATTGCGCGCTGCGCTTCGGTATAGCCAAGGCTCATCTGCTGAAACATCGTCTGCTCCTTTGCTGTATGCCTGCGCATAGTATACGCGAAGTTCAACCGGCAGACGACGGACGACGGATGGCAGACGACCGACAGCAGACGGTAGGCCGCAAGTAGCACCGATAAAACGTTACTCTCTGTGTCTGTGTGCCCCAGTGGTGAATGCTTCTTTGGCTAGCAGCTTAGCATCCGAGCAGCGCGGTCGGGTCGATGTTCTGCCCGCTGTGCCACACTTCGTAGTGCAGGTGCGGGCCGCTGGCCATGCCAGTGCTGCCCACCGTGCCCAACGTCGCGCCGGTCGCAATGGTTTGCCCATCAGTCACCGCAATCGTATCGAGGTGCGCATAGGCGGTGTTCCAGCCTGCCTGTGCATTTTCAACCCGCACATAATTGCCCCCGGGCCAACTGCCAGGGTACACCCGCGCAATTCCGCCCAGCGTGGCGGCGATTGGCTGGCCCTGGGTGGTTCCCGGCTCGGCATTGCCGTCGCCGTCAGCATCAACCCCCAGGTCGACCGCACCCCAGACATCGGCGGGGGCATGTGTGCCCTCGGCGTAGCCCTGGGTTAATACGACCTTTCCGGCAGCCGGTGCCAGCGGGCAGCCGTGCGGCCCGTCGGCGGCGAGCGTGAAGCGTGGCGGCGGGGTAGCCGTGGGGGCAATGGTCGCGGTCGGGGTGGGGGTGGCTCTGGGGCGGGCGGTAGGTCGTGCCGCTGCCAGCGCAGCGTTCCGAACGCCGGGCGCACTGGTGGGTGGGCCAGCGCTATGCTGCGCCTGCACGGTGGTTGCGGGCTGGCGTAGCAGTGGCGCGCCAAGAGCGAGCATCCCAAGGCACAACACCAGCAGCGCAGCAATTATCGGCTGGCGGCCAGTGCGCCATGGCGGTATGGCTGAAGGGATTGCCGCGCCCAGCTCGCGCGCGGGCACATTCAGAATACACGCGAGATTCTGGCGGTAGGTGCTATCGAGCTTACGCAGGCCGTGCTCAAGCTCGGCCAGGGTGCGCGTTGGGATGCCACTCAGTAACGCCAGATCGGTGAGGGTGAGACCACGGCTGCGACGTAATGCACGAATGTCGATCACAGATGCTCCTTTGGCCTTGTTACTGCCTTGAGCATACGCCAAACTGCCCCCGCTGTGGATGACATGGTGTTTACAGTCTATGCGGTGTGGGTATAGCGCGCGGTATTTGCTACTGGGGGTAGCAGCGATGCGTTTCGTGCAGCGGGTATCGTTGTGAGTAAAGACCCAGCGACCCCAAGCTAGGCCACGAAACTGCCGGTAAACAGGCCGCTACGCGCGTTGATTCGCAAATTGCCGGTTGAGCGGCTTCGGTTTGCGGCCCTGAGCGAACGAAGCCACGAAGAAAAAGAACTTTAGCGCAGCTCAATGCGGTGGTGCTTGTTCGCAAATTGGCGGGGTTTTGGCGCAAAAAACGAGTTGCGAATCGCTGAACAGAATGGTATGCTTGCAAGTAGCAAGCGGCGGTACACGCGGGCCGCTACGCGCCGAAACCAGCGGCATTCGACCCAAATGATGCCTACACTGTGCAATGCAGCGTGCGTTCATTCGTCCTTCGGCTCACAGAGAGCACTGAAACTGAACCTAAACGACTATGAGGAAGAGGCTGGCGGTGAGTTCATTCGTCCTTCGGCTCACAGAGAGCACTGAAACAAAATTGGCTTTTTTCCGCGATGGCTGCGCCTCTTCGTTCATTCGTCCTTCGGCTCACAGAGAGCACTGAAACCTGTTGAGAAACCACTCTGAGCATACTTGTTATATAGTTCATTCGTCCTTCGGCTCACAGAGAGCACTGAAACAGCAACCGCCATCTGTTGACGCTTTCTTCGCCTTCGTTCATTCGTCCTTCGGCTCACAGAGAGCACTGAAACCAAAGTTTCGCGGGCGTATCGGTTGAAAACTGGCAAAAGTTCATTCGTCCTTCGGCTCACAGAGAGCACTGAAACAGGCACGACCGATTATTACGGTGCGCGGCGTGCTCTGTTCATTCGTCCTTCGGCTCACAGAGAGCACTGAAACTGTCCGTCAACGACCCGCTGGCCGCTCCCGTTTGAAGTTCATTCGTCCTTCGGCTCACAGAGAGCACTGAAACATGCGGCCTGCGGCGGCGTTGTACAGTACCTCGAGTTCATTCGTCCTTCGGCTCACAGAGAGCACTGAAACTAACAGTTGATGAGCGCAACGCGCTCTTGGCCCTGTTCATTCGTCCTTCGGCTCACAGAGAGCACTGAAACAGTCGCTCCACACATACCGGGTTCAACCACAGCACTGTTCATTCGTCCTTCGGCTCACAGAGAGCACTGAAACTTTTGATTATGAGGTACAGGCGTTGCGCGATGATGTTCATTCGTCCTTCGGCTCACAGAGAGCACTGAAACTTGCGCTTCCTCGTAGCGCGCGTCTTCCTGCTGGAGTTCATTCGTCCTTCGGCTCACAGAGAGCACTGAAACTTCAATTACCTGCGCCGTGGCCTCAACCAGGGCGGCGTTCATTCGTCCTTCGGCTCACAGAGAGCACTGAAACGCGGAATAATTGGCGGCGCTGGGAACTGCTCATGCGGTTCATTCGTCCTTCGGCTCACAGAGAGCACTGAAACTCGTCGGGGACATGGCGTATAATGGGGAGTAGCTGCGTTCATTCGTCCTTCGGCTCACAGAGAGCACTGAAACACGAGATCGCCTGCGCTGTAGGCCGGACTGGTTGAGGTTCATTCGTCCTTCGGCTCACAGAGAGCACTGAAACTACAGAACACGCACCGGCCACCGTCGCGGGCGAATATGTTCATTCGTCCTTCGGCTCACAGAGAGCACTGAAACCGTTGGCGGAGTAGTTTGGCCGTGCCTGCAAAGCCGTTCATTCGTCCTTCGGCTCACAGAGAGCACTGAAACTTACACTATACGAGCCACCGCCATCCGTACCAGGATGTTCATTCGTCCTTCGGCTCACAGAGAGCACTGAAACTGTAACCGGGCGGCAGCTGGGCCAAAAACTGTGTGCGTTCATTCGTCCTTCGGCTCACAGAGAGCACTGAAACATGCGGGCTGTGCTGCCAGTTGCCTACGGCTTTCACGTTCATTCGTCCTTCGGCTCACAGAGAGCACTGAAACAATACGCTGAAATAGCGGCAAGAATTGGCATTATCGTTCATTCGTCCTTCGGCTCACAGAGAGCACTGAAACATGCGTTTTGCATTGGGCGTGGCACAGGGAACAAGTTCATTCGTCCTTCGGCTCACAGAGAGCACTGAAACTATGTATTAGAAGGACTAAATGCGCTTGTTGGTGGTAGTTCATTCGTCCTTCGGCTCACAGAGAGCACTGAAACAATTCGGCGCAGTCAGGCAACCGCTTTCGTGATAGCGTTCATTCGTCCTTCGGCTCACAGAGAGCACTGAAACCCAAACTTATGTCCTCGCAGGCTGGCGGGCCTGCGGTTCATTCGTCCTTCGGCTCACAGAGAGCACTGAAACATGTTGGGAAGGCGCCGCGCAAGGCGTAGAAACGCGGTTCATTCGTCCTTCGGCTCACAGAGAGCACTGAAACTTAATGTAGGCATCTATATCAGTATCGCTCAATTTGTTCATTCGTCCTTCGGCTCACAGAGAGCACTGAAACAGGGGTGGCCACAGCGCTACCTGAAGGGGGAAGAGGTTCATTCGTCCTTCGGCTCACAGAGAGCACTGAAACATTGGGATACGACGGGCATGGCCGCTGCCCGTGCGGGGTTCATTCGTCCTTCGGCTCACAGAGAGCACTGAAACTGTTTCGAGCATCAGTTGCGCCCAGGCGACGGCGGGAGTTCATTCGTCCTTCGGCTCACAGAGAGCACTGAAACGATACGAGGACGAAACAACAACGCGGGCGGGACGGGTGTTCATTCGTCCTTCGGCTCACAGAGAGCACTGAAACCTTCTTTGATATCACCTGTGGTGGCTGCAACGAAGGTTCATTCGTCCTTCGGCTCACAGAGAGCACTGAAACAATGAAGAGCCGTCATATGCCAAAAAAAAGCTATAGTTCATTCGTCCTTCGGCTCACAGAGAGCACTGAAACTCACCATCATCGGTGAGGGGCTTGAGCGCATGGGGGTTCATTCGTCCTTCGGCTCACAGAGAGCACTGAAACTCGGCGGCAGGAACAATCGGCGTGCGATTTAAAAAGGTTTCATTCGTCCTTCGGCTCACAGAGAGCACTGAAACTGTACATGATTTGCGGTGTAATGAGCCAGGTATCGGTTCATTCGTCCTTCGGCTCACAGAGAGCACTGAAACATGAGCCGCTGACGCGGATGAACGGCACCGTAACGTTCATTCGTCCTTCGGCTCACAGAGAGCACTGAAACATTTCGTATCATTGGCGTAACTATCGCCTAAATTAGTTCATTCGTCCTTCGGCTCACAGAGAGCACTGAAACTTGAGAATCGGCGTGCTGAGCGACGCATTGCTGCCGCTCATTCGTCCTTCGGCTCACAGAGAGCACTGAAACGCGCCCGTGCGCAGATTCACGCGTGTAATCACATCGTTCATTCGTCCTTCGGCTCACAGAGGAGGGTAGGACAAAACATACGGCGGCGCTGAGCGACTGGGACAAAACATACCGTGGCTGTGATGGGTGTGGGAACCAATCGGCGATGCTGGTAGTGGCGACCGCATTTCGCTCCATTCCGCTCGT